>Ga0208433_1000092_pt1 | contig 56483 bp, 56 predicted proteins | sample 3_EtaG_FD_184075 | JGI IMG/M metagenome (GOLD analysis project Ga0208433, IMG submission 184075) | Marine viral communities from the Subarctic Pacific Ocean - 3_ETSP_OMZ_AT15126 metaG (SPAdes) (version 2) | ecosystem: Environmental > Aquatic > Marine > Oceanic | place: Pacific Ocean | collected...
TCCTGCAAGCGGCAGACCTTTTGCGAATGTGCTTCATGCCAGTCAGTTACTTCGGAGAAAAACGAAAGCAAGAAGAGTAATTCTTCTGGGGTCATCGGCTGGGGCAAACATAGCAGCGTTGGCGTACCAATTCTGGCCTATAGAATTTGAGGGTTTTATAGGTTTCTACGGAGTATATGATTTGCTGGCCAATGATTTTAGCTCCATTGTGAAAGAAAGAATTGACATTTACACAGGTAATCACTTTGACAAACTGCAAGGTGGCTCCCCCATTTACAGACCATTTCCAGAATCCCTTTTGTTGTTCCACGGGGCAGAAGATGAACACGTACAGCTGTCACAGTCATCCAAGATGCATCAAAAACATGGCGGAGAGCTGCATGTTGTGAACGGTCACGGACACAGCTTCAAGGTGTTTGGGGATGAAGACAATCCGGCTCCTTGGATGGAACGTATTGTGAGGTATTGTTATGTGGGATAAAGTAATAGTTCTAGGACAGTTGGCAAGCAGGACGATTACTGAGAAGTGGAAGATCGGAGTATACTCCTCACCAGCAATGGACTACGAGTACTAGGAGACAGCATGCCAGAGATCAAGGCCAGTGAGTTAATATCGAGAATCAGTTATCTGACGAAGCAGAGGGATGCTGCCCTAGAGGATTCCGTGGCTCACTTTGTGCAGTTGGCGGCAGCGGGTATGGAGATCCAGGCCCTGCAGAAAGGGATCGTGGAACTGAAGGAAGAGATAGCAGAGCTGAAAGGGGAGACCCCAGAGCCTGACCTGAAGACAGTGGGGAAGAATGATGGCTGATACCGCTACAGATACCACCACAGACGATGATCCTCTGAATAATGTAGGCCCTGGTAACACGGCCAGCACTTATACCCATGAGGATGTCTCCCTAGATCCCACGACAGATACAGTTGAGGGCAGGGTCCAGGGAATTATTGCAAAAAATTCGGCACCCATGCGGTCTGCGCGGACCCGTGCGACTCAGGGCATGCAAGGCCGAGGGTTGGTTAACTCGTCAATAGCGCAAGGTGAGGGCGAGAGACAGGTCTATGATGCGGCTGGGAAGTGGGCTACACCGGATGCAGCGGCTATGCAGCAGGCCAAGTTCAGGAATCAGGAAGCGGCTAATACTGAAGGCCAGTTCAATGCCGCTGAGCGGAATAAATTTGGCCTGTTGAATATCCAGGGTGAGCAGGACATAGCCAAGATCCAAGAGACCGGGAAGGAGGCCCGTTTAAACATCGCTGACACTGGCACAGAAGAGAGGCTTACCGTAGGGGAGAGAGGCCTGCAAGAAAGGAAGGCCATCGCTGATACCGGCGCTCAGACGCGATTGAATCTAGGGGTTCAGGGAATCAACGAGCGGCTTGGCATTAGAGCCAGCGGTGTGCAGGAAAGGAAGACCCTGGCAGAAAAGACGGAAGACGAGAAGCTGCTGATCTCTGCGCGGAAGGATGCTGATAAGGCCCTCATGACGGCAGAGTATGCTGAGAAGAAGCTCCTCCAGGGCGAGAAGGGCGATATAGATCTGGAGCTGCAGATCCTGAAGAACGATACCAACATCGATGTGACCAACCTCAATAACGCGAGTAAGGAGCGGCTGGCCATAATCAACAACGAATACGATGCGCTGATCGAGTCAAGCAGAACGGCGGCATACTTCTATTCCCAGATGGCCACCCAGATGAATGAGGTCTGGAACAACGGTGACATGACCCCAGAGGCCAAGCAGGTAGTGATCGACAAGATGATGGAAGGGGTCGAGGCCGGCCTAGCCATGATCGGGTCCATGACCAACGTGGATATAAACGATGTGGTCTTCCCGCCTGACGCTAGAGGTGAGTTTAATATTGGCATTATCCCTGGGACGGACGTTTCTATTACTCCGGAGATGAGGACCGAGTGGGTCAATGCTGGGCTTCGCGGCAATAATAATGGATTTGTCGAGCCGATAGAGTGGCTTAACTACCAGCTGACTATAGGCGATGACATGGAAATGGTCCGGAATGCTTATGAGAAGGGTTCTCTCAACGATCTCTTCGCTGCAGACAAGAACCTCCGAGAACAGGTCCGAGCTTACCTGGGGCTGAATCCGGATGGAAGTGCCCCTGCTGACGGTGAAGTGCAGATGTATCACCAGTCGAACTGGAGTAGCGATATATCCCGCTACGAAGACGGCAGATACAAGATAGAAGGGGTTGGTGACTTCCCTGATAAGGCCGCTGTGGACGCATATTTTGCGGAAAACAACTTGGGTGACCCGTGGAATGTTAATGATTATACCAAGTCTCCCGCTGACAGTGGCGCTGGCGGGACATGGAATGGCCAAAATGGCAATGACAACGCTCCTCCTGGGTTCGCCAGCCCTGATGGAGACGCGGCCACAACAATGGTGGAGACGTTCAGAAACACTGAGACAGGGGAAACATGGTCTTCTTCTACCGGAGGATGGACTGCGCCAGAAGGCTGGGAGAAGGTAACGGGAGGGGACGGAAGTTCTTACGGAGACGGAACTATAGACGGCAAAGCTGCTGACGAGTGGTTCTCTGATCTAACCACTAATCAGCCAGAAGGGCATAAGGATACCTTGCAGACGGCTTTGGATGACGGGGAGTTTGACCATGATCCAGACCTGAAGGCTGAAGTAGCGGAATACCTCGGAAGCGATAGCGGAGGTGAGTACACCGGCCCAGAGAAGTACGGTGACCCGACAGGAGGCATAGGCTACAACCCAATCTCCGGAGAGGCCTACTCTGGCCAGCCTGCCAATCTCGGGGTGACCCTTGACGCTGACGGGAACAAAGAGGTAACCGTCGATGAGTGGTATAAGTTCCAGCAAAGAGAGGGTGCGGCTGGGCTGAGAGGCGTATGGCGATCTGGATCGGCAGCCACTCAGAAGCAGATCTTCGATGTCCTGACGATGGGGACGAAAGACCCTCGCCTGACCGAAGAGCAGCAGGATAACATTGAGGCCAAGATAAAAGAGACATGGCCGCAAGGAGATCCTTCGATACATGAGTATTACGCCGGTCCAGAGCAGTACGGTGATCTAGCTGAAGGCGGATTAGGATATAACCCAATCTCTGGCAAGGCATATCAAGGAGAGCCTGCTAGCCTCGGTGCGACACTTGACGATGACGGCAACAGGAAAGTCACCATCGATGAGTGGATCAAGTACCAGCAACGAGAAGGAGCTTCTGGCACTAGCGGTCTTTGGAGAGGATACGAGCCGCATCTACAGAAGATGATCTATGATGTCCTGCAAATGGGCGTTGACGATCCTCGATTGACGCAGGATGAAAAGGACATAATCAAAGGTCTGATGACGAAGACATGGCCGCATGGAGATCCTTCAACCTACGACTATTCTTCGGGCGTGATATCGGGAGCGCAAACTAGCGATGCTGTTGCGCTTAACGAAGATGGAAGCGTTCTTGAAGACCCTGAACGGGCTGACCCGGTGGTTCTTGAAGGCCCTGAACGGGCTGACCCGGTGGTAGCCGGTGATGGCTCTACCGCCCCGACCAAGTATTATGGAGCGACAGACTGGAGGGCCGCGCAGGATGCGTGGGTGGCCGCTGGCATGATGGGCACTCCTCCCCCAGGCAAAGGTGATCCATACTGGGATCAATTTTAGGAGCGCAATAATGAGCCTTAGTCCATATATAATCGGTCTGATACAGAGTGCGAGTGGCCGTGGCGCTAGCCCTATCGCGCCATCAACAGCAGGGTCTGTGCCCAAGCCCATGTCTACCGGCTCCTTGGCCGGTGAGCTGGTTAACTTCCAAACCACGACTGAATACCGTCTATCCAACGTCAACCTCGATGAGGTAGCGGCTACTGTTGCGGGAGGGGGCCAGAATCAGGCTACGGCGCTGAGAAGCACTGCGGGTCAAGAAACTCCTGACTTCCCTGGCAGTTACAATACCTATCAAGATTATAAGGATAATGGCGGTACGCAGAGCTATTCGTCTTGGCAGAGAGCTCGGGATAATTGGACAGCGGCTGACAGGTCTGGATCGGCACCTATGACTGACGGGCCTATGACTGACGATGCAGCATTTGGTTCAGGTATAGATTACGGGCAGGCAGGCGATCCATCAGCAGATATTCGCCCCAGGCAAGGAGACCCTGGATTCTTGGCACAGGCCTCCTTCCCTACCGAGGCTTCGGATCTTGGGATGGTTAAAGTCCACAATGCGATAGTAGCTGATGACAAAGATCCGTCCGATTTCGGTGTTCTGGAGGAGTACTTCAAAAAGGTTTTCCCAGAAGAGGCGGATTTTATCGGCTACATGAGAGGACATCTCGATCCAAATTATGACAGCAGAATCATAGGTAATAACGGAGAGCGTGTCGGAGTCCAGGGAAGCGTTACTTACGCCACTTCAGAGAGAGAAGCAGCGGCCAAGCAGAGATTGACAGACTTTGAGAAGTGGGTTGATGAAAATCATCCGGAGAGGTCTGAGGCCGCCGGCACTGGCGGTGTAGACGATCCTGCAGAGGCCCGTTTACGCGCATCTCAGGCCATCCGAGATACAAAAGCGGAAAACATGGCTGACCGCGTTGCGAGAGGGAAGGCGTACAGGAAAGGGCTGGTAGAGACAGCCCAAGGAACGCTGGGCGTGTTACAGGACCGCTTCTTGGCCAGCGATAGGGGCGTTCCGCAGAGCGTGACAGACCTCCTCTCCGGAAAACGGAAGCCAAGCGAAGACCCTGCAGAAGATAAGATTGTTCAGGACAATGACGGCAGCTGGATTGACAATCCACTGCGTGTCGGCGCACTCAACAAAGACGAGCAGTTGGCTGTGGATACAAAGAATGCCAAAACAGAGCTGGACGATTTGACTCCAGATCAGCAGGAGGAAATACAGCTCCTTGCTGATGATTGGTGGGGGACTGTAGATGAGGCGCGAAGAAAGCAGTTTATGAGGGATATCTTCAGGGTTCCCGGCGGATTTACGCCTGGGTCCGAGCCATTATTATCTGATAGTGTGCTTGATAGTACTGTAGGGAGGATTCGCTGGGATGTTCTTCCTAGAATGGTTTCAACAATTCCTAATTTTGCCGCGATTATTACTAACAGATTAGCCAAGTTTAAGGATGCAGGGAAAACTGATGGCGTTGACACTGATGTAACCACTGACACCACGCCACCTGACGGAACTGACACCACGCCACCTGACGGAACTGACACCACGCCGCCTGACGGAACTGACACCACGCCGCCTGACGGAACTGACACCACGCCGCCTGATGCAACCGCAGCCCAAGGTGAGGACACGATTGCTGACGAGAATCTAGACCTGACAGATGACGAGGTAGCCAAGAAGGAAGCCGCTAGAGCGATCCTCGACGGACCGGGTGGTTCTGATACAAATCTGTTGTGGATACTGCGTGGTCTTGGCAGAGAGGCTCAAAGAGTTCTCGGTCCATACCTGTGGTCCAGAGTAATAAACCACAGGAACCCAAATGTGCGGGAAGAAGTATTGATAATCGCCGAAGGGTCTGAAGGGGGGCCTGACATTGTCGGTGACGGGACTCCTGACGGCAATGTGGTTACTGACGACGACTATTTTGACGTAGACGAGAAAGGGAAGATCATTGCTAAGGACGGATCTGATGATGCTGATGTGGTCTCCGAAAACCCAGACGATCCATGGGAGGATGACCCAGACGCTCCATGGGGGGGTGGCCTTGCTGAAGGCAGGCTTGGCACTATCCTGATTCCTCCCATTGACTGGGGTGGGGACGTTGCTGGCCAAATAATCAAGGCTGGGGAGAGCGGAGGCACTGCGACAGAAGAGGAGAAAACAGGTATTTGGGAATGGACTAAGGATGCGCTCTTTGGTGACGAAGCCAAGGCAACCGTTGGAAAGGCGCTCTGGACAGGCCTCTTCGGCCTGTTCAGTGACGAGCCAGACAAACTAGACGAGCTGAAGCTGGCCTACGAGCTTGAGCAGGCGAAAATTGCTCAACAGAACAAGAACCTCGGCGGCATGGGAGGAATCAAAGGTTTCGGTAAGACCAAGACCAAGCCCATCAGGGACACCTCTGGCAACCTGATCTACGACCAGACCGGAGGTGTGGCTGCAAGCCGTCTCAGTGGCAGGCAGGGATTGATCTCTGCTGCAGAGGGAGGAACAGTAGCCAGCAACGTGCAGAGGGCCTCTGTAGCTGATAGAGTTGCTGAATCAAACAGTGCGATAGAATCCAGAAGATTGAAGAGACGGCAGGGAGGTCTGATAGGCAATGCATCCGGCTAATCCAAATATACCAGCAGAGGCTGGACAAGAAGCCTCACCAGAAGGCACTCGAGATCCTACCGAGGAGGAAGCCAACGTCTACGAGCGTACCGTTATGGGCGCTATGAAGATGCTGTACTCTGAGGGTTCTTTCGAGAAGGTCATGGCTGTACTCGAGCAGGGTAAGGATGACCCTATCGGGGCTGTGGCTATGGTGGCCCAGCAGATCCTGATGATGCTGAGAAAGTCCTCGAAAGGGAACATCACTCCGGAGATCCTCCAAGGAGCGATGATGGAAGTCATTGCTATGATCGCGGAGCTGGCCGAGAAGCAGGGCATCTTCACCCTTGACGAGTCAATGTTCACACAGATAGCCCAGGCAGTAGCCCAGTCTCTCTCTTCACCGCCTGAATCTCCTGAAGCACAGGCTGGCCCAGAAGGAGCGCCGGAAGAAATGGGACAGGGGATGCCGCAGGGCGCACCACAAGGACCGCCAGCCGGAGGGTTAGTTTCCTCCGCCCAAGGAGGCATGTAACGTGGCCGGATTATTACGAAAATTTGCGAGAGGCTTCTCTGGATCGATGGCTGAGTCGATGGGCTTGCAGGAGAAGGAAGCGATCCTTCTTGAGAGGGAGAAGCGACTCCATGCCCATCAGAGCAGGGAGAACAGGCTGGACCGAGAGGGCAGGGCGGAAGAAGGGCTTCTTCGCAGGGAAGCGGAACGCGAGATTTCGGATCGGAACTTTTACGCGCAGGCCAACAGCAGAGAGGCTGACAGGATAACTCTGGAGAACGCTCAAGCGAAGACTGCAGCGATAAAGGCCGCGATAGAGGATATCAAAGCAGATCCGGATCTTAATGATCAAGAGAGGGCCTTCTTTACTGCGGAAGCCTGGGGCGGGAAGTTGATGACCAAGAAGGATAGGGAACTGCAGCGCAGAAGCAGCACTCGCCCGACTGCCGGTCACGAATGGGACTACAAGAAAGAGCAGTGGGTAGAATCCAAGCTGTCGTTGAGCGACAGGCATAAGAATGCAAGACAGATAATGGACGACCTGAAGGAGCAAAACGAAGCATTGTTTGTTAATCCCGAAGACAGGCCTACTGTTGAAGAGCGGCGTAATGTTGCATATGGCATGGCGGGAATCCCAATCCCTCGTCTCCCAGGCCAGAAAGAAACTGCCAAGGAGGCTCTTGCCAGGATACAAGGATTACCTCCAGAGGAGCAGAACGCGGCTATGGCCAAACTGCCACAGTCCCACCAAGATGCTATCCTGAAGCAAATCATGAGGGCTAATTAGTGTGGCCGAATACGACCAAGATGTTTTTGCTGCGCTCAATAACTTTGACCTAGATACCTGGGAGGACGACTTAGCCTCTCCTAACGAGGAGCTATCTACCCCAGAAGAAGAACCTAGAGACCTCACTGACGCGATATCCTCATTTGATATGTCTACCTGGGAAGACGAGGCTCCTTCATTTTCTCGTCCAGATCCAGAGCCAGAAGAACGCGGATACGTTGAGGCTATCGGCACAGGTGTGGCTGACATGGGCCGTGCTGCGGCTGGATCTGTCAATTCCCTGATCGGTATTGGCGGCGAAGTCTATGCCCTGGCTACCGGTGACAAGAAGAACTGGGCTACCCACCAGGGAGAGATAGGCAGGGAGTACTGGGAAGAGGGCAAGTCAGAACACCTAAAGCAGCTCGAGGCCCAACGCGCCAAGCGTGTGGCTGAAGCTGACGGTGAGTTCGCCAAGGCTGGAGTCGCGGCCTGGGAGACCCTTTCCTCTGCATCATTACTGTCCGCATTCGTTGCGGAGCAGGGGATTTATTTGCTACCTATAGCTGGGGCCGGTAGAACCGCTGCACTGGGAGCCAAGGCTGCTGGATTAAGCAAGAAGGCCCAGGGCGCTGCAGGTACTGCTGGAGCTGTGGCTACCGGCATGCCAATGACTGGCGCTGATGCCAGCAAAGACGCCTATGACGAGTTAATGAGGCTCGACCAAAAGCTCTGGGATGTCAATCCAGACTACAAGATGCTGACCGATGACGGTGTAGATCCGGAGGTGGCCAAGCATCAGATCTCTATCGGGATCGCCAGGAAATCATTCTCAGCAGCAGCCGTTGTTTCCGGTATCACTAACGCGGTATTCCCTTGGGGCAGAATCCTTGAGAGGAAACTTGCTGGTGGTGCAGGAAAGACCGGCGATGGATTGCTAAAAGGCGCGGCCAAGGGTGTTGTCGGTGAGGGTCTCCAAGAATCGGTAGAAGAATGGTTCACTAAAGTGGCCGCGAACATGGGCCTGGGCGTTATCGATCCAGATCAGGACCCATTCGAGGGTAGTGGTGAGGCCGGCGGTCTTGGCGGACTTGGTGGCGCGTTGTTCGGTGGTGCTGCTGGGCTTGTTAGTGGGGCAGAGGCTCCAGCAGAAGGGGCTAATCAGGTTGAGACCACGCTCCTTGATGGGACGAAGGCTACTGTCTCGGCTAACGGCAGGATCTACACAGAGGATGCGGTGGACAATAAAGAACCTCCTCCGCCTCCTGGCGCGTCACCGGCAGAGAACGCTGAGAATTATAGCGATGAGACGGAGCTGGCCGCTATTGCGGACAAGGGGATGGACCCGAATCTGACAGCGGATGAGGCTGCGGCCCAGGCATTAGCCGCAACCAACGCTTCAGGACAGTCCCTGGCTTCAGCACAGGCCGCAGGAGCTGATTCCGCAGCTACCCAGGCCGAGAGTGAGGCTCAAGCTAAAACCACTCAGAAGATGCAGAAGGAGGCTGAGAAGGCACAGAAGGCTGACAAGGACGAGACAATAATCGTCAAGCTGGGCAACAAGACCCTGACTTACACTGCAGGACCGCATACGAATCCAGAATTGGCGGCGAAAGGAGAGATGATTTTCTCGGTCAGTGGGGTTGATGAGGCCGGTGAAAGGATCTTTGATCAGAGATACGACAAGAATTACAAGGACGAGAAGACATTCCGAGCTGCGATAAAGCGGCAGCAGAAGAACGCCAGGAAAGAGGAAGCGGCCAAGGCCAAGAGTGAGGAGGCTCCGGTAGAGGAAGCCGCCACTGACGAGTCAATATTCGTTACTGATACGCCATCAGAAGAAGGCCTGCAGCATCCCAAGCATGAAGCTCTTACCGAGGAGGATTATAGGGAGAGCAAAGGTATTGAGGTAGAGATTGTGGAGATGACTCCGCAAGAATACTTGGATAGATCTGCTGAGATACTGAACGGCCAGGAAGAGTTTGAGGTAACGCCTGAATCCTTGAGGACTACCCGTGAGGCAGAGGGTGAATACCTGGGTGAGATGAAGGATGCCATGGAAGCGGGGACCAAGTTCACTGCCCCGTACCTTGATTACAACTTCGATCAGCAGGAAGGGAACAGACGGGCTATAGCAGCCGAGCAGATGGGGATGGAGAAGATCCCCGTAGTGGTCATTAACAAGAAGGGCCAGGACCAGGGCGGGACTAAGGGCATGGCTGCTCCCCAGGCCAAGGCTGCGCCGGTTAAGGCTAAGACAGAAAAACCCAAGGCTGAGACGGCCCAGGCTAAGACTGAGAAGAAAGCCGAGCCTGCCGCCACAGAACAGGCAGAAGACTCGACCTCAAAGCTCCGCAAATTTTTTGAAAAATATCGCAGGGATACCATGAATCCTGATGACCCTAACAGGGAGCAGTCTATCAAGACTGTTGTCGATGGGGATATGAAGGAGGCCCTACGGGGGGTAGAGGACGCCAAGGCTGGGAAGAAGAAGCAGGAGAATCAGTCCGGTCCATATCTGCATGGCTATGATTCTGTTGGCCAGGAAGCGACAGAGGAGCAAGTAGAGGAAGCTCCTACGAGAGCGAAGGACCTGAAAGAAATAGGCAAGCTCACCTACATCAACAGGAATGGGAAGAAGACCACTGTCCCTATTATGCAGCGTGACGGCGGCAAGCTGCTCGTTAAGGTTGGCAAGAATCTTAAATCGTGGACAGTTGCGGCCAATGGGGACGTAAGGCCTCTTGGGCGAAACAATGTGTTCGGTACTGAAGGGGTAGACGATGGTGCTGTAGAGCGTCAGATGACTCCGGATTCTGATACCACAGAACAGACCGAAGAAGCAGAGGAACAGAAGGCAGAGCCTGCTGAAGATGAGGTTACAGAAGATCCCTACGAGTACGATGAGGACGGGGATTACTACGGGGACGAGGAAACCACTGGCCTAGCTGATGATACCCCAAGCACAGATCAGGCTCCGCTACGGGAGGGAGGGATCACCAAGGATCAGGCGAACATAGCCATTGCTGGCACACTGAACGCCTGGAAAGAATCCGGAATGATCGTCAAGGTCATTGGCTCTAATGAGCTAGGCAAGTACGGGATAGAGCAGCAGAAGGGCAAGATTGTTAAGGGCTTTATCCAGGGCAAGAACATCTACATTGTTCACGACAACCTCAAGAACTCCAGGGACACCCAGGTACAGCTTGCTCACGAGGCGATAGGTCACTTCGGGATCAACAATATTGTGGCTGATTGGAATGCCATGTGGAACGGTTACCAGCAGATGAAGAGCAAGGGTGGCCGTAGGTTTAACAGCATCCATGAGGAGCTGACCAGACGTTACGGAAAGGAACTCTCCCCTGGTACTGAGGTCAAGGAGTTCCTGGCTATTGCTGCCGAGCGCAGGGAGAAGGCGGGAGCCATAGGCCGGTACTATCGTGACAGTGTGAACAAGATTATTGCTGGGCTGAAGAAGATGCGGGTGATCAATCCCCGTGGTCCGTTCAGCATGACCGAGATCGATACCATTCTGCAGAAGTCAGAAGACTCATTGACGCGTGAGGGAACAGAGGGAACAGAGGGAACCCAGTTATCGGAAGACGATGACGGCCTTACTCCGGAGGAGAGGGCCAGGATGGAGGCAATAGAGGCCGAGCATACACTGACTTACGAGCCGGTGAAGAATGCCACGCCGAAGGCCAGGGCCAGGATTAGTCGCAGCCTCCATACCAGTATTGCGATAGTGGCAGAACAATCCGGAATTTCTCGGAAGCTGCTCACCGATGCGGTGGCAAACAAGATCGCTCCCTTCGCGGCGAAGGACGGATGGGCCAGGGTTAATGAGCTACACAAGGCCAGCAGGAATAAGAAGGGCGAGATTGCGATAGAGTTTAAGAAACAATCATACACATACCAGAACGGGAAGGACCCGCAGAAGCTGGCAACGAAGATGGTAGCCGAGGTCAAAGCCCTGCAGGCCAGGACCGATAGGAACTCCAGAGTAATCAAGCGGCAGCAGAGATGGTACTCAGGTATGCGGACCTCTCTCCGTGCTGTATTTGGAGGAGCGTCTGATGCTTCGGCAGATTTCCTGGGGGCGCTCAGTCCTAACACGGCAGCGCCGTCCAACTTTGAAGAAATGTTACTCGTTCTTGAGATGATGTCTGACAAGGACCCCAAGATCATGGGGGCGCTTGCCGACTACCAGATGTACCTTGACGAGGGAGGGAGCCAGAAGGAAGAGGACTACAAGGCCTTTAATGGAATGCAGCCTACAAGGCCTAATGGCAAAGGGTTCGGAACCTGGGCCAAGCAGAAGGGGGTCATGGATGGGCTGTTAAATTTGTTCAGACAGTTCAAGCGCGAGGGTGCGCCGAAGGCCAAGACCTTTGCTCAGAATCTGATAGGCGCTCTCAATGACGCAACAATAGATGTATGGGCAGCGAGGATGCTGCAGAGGTTGGCGGGAGAGAAGCGTGTCCCCACTATTGTGGAGCGTGGCGTCACCGGAGAGATAAAGAAAGACCTTACCCCAGGAGGACAGTTCAGGTTTGGGCAGGACGTATTCAAGCTGGCGGCTGATGAGCTTGAGATGGAGCCGCACGAATTGCAAGCCCTGGCGTGGTTCATGGAGAAAGAATTATGGGGCGATCCGAAGAACGACTGGACTACCAAGGTCGGTGCTGCCGGAGGATCTTTCGAGGGAGAGCTGGCCAAGGCTCACTTGGGAAGGTGGATGTCCGGACTGTCAGTGCAGAAGAAGAACAAGGTCAGAGACAAGAAGATGTTCACTGTGGCCAGGAGGTTGGTTGACAGCCTGGGGGCTATGACGGGAGTCAAGATCTTCCGTGCTGCGGATTCCGTTGGCGAATACGATGGTGATTATGAGAGGGCATTTGACCTAGAGGTTACTGCCAGCAAGACAGACTTTGATGAACGATCATTCATCCAAGAAGTAGCCCAGATCTCCAAGGAGAATGACCAGTGGGATACGTTTGTTTCTCGCATAATGGGTCCGGAAGAAGAGAGCGACAACGCTAGGCCTGGGTTCGAGGTCTACTTTAAGCAAGATCTGGATCAGGTTGACGCCGAGAAGATAGTAGATATCGCTAGAGACGCTGGTATTAAAGGCTTCACGCTGATCGTAGACCCCAGGGCTGACGCCAGGGGGGACAAGGATAGGTTCATAGGCTTCAGGCATCAGCACATACCGGAGTTCTCTGCTCGGTGGAGCGAGGACTTCCAGGCGGAGATGTCTACGCCGGAGGCTATCGAGGCAGAGTACACCAAGGCTGAAGAGGCGTTGGATGACATCGTAGATGTGCTTGAACAGGAAGAATCTGTCGCGTATACTTCAACGTACAAGTACGATACTTTGGTAATAGGGATAGAGAATTATGACCAATTCACTAAAAGCTCAACTAGAGGCGGGGATAAAGCGGCTGGAGAAATCCGGTTCCCGTCCTCACGCACTGAAAGCCTACAAGAGGCAATTGGCCGGTATCAAAGCAGGCCTGGACAGAAGCTCACCGGACGAGACGCGCTATCAGGTAGGGATGAAGATACCGAGCCGCAAGACTTAGATGCCCAGCTATCCCAAGAGGTAGCAGAGGAGTATCAGCAAGCAGTAGACAAGGGCTTACCTATGGACATGGTCTCTCGCATGAAGAGAGCTGTGTCTATGGGCATGGACCCAGACAACCCCTGGTTCAGAGGCCAGAGGGCAGATCGCAACATGGATACCCACCCAGGCATCCTGTTCTTCTCTCACGAGACCACAGTTGCGGAAGACTTTTCCAGGGTTCCACCTCCTAATTCCCAGATGGCCAAGCCGGATGACGCTCCGGCGATCACCAAGGTCCTGATCAACACTGACGATGTGTTCGACACCAACAACGAAGAGCATAACGAAGATCTCTTACTGCGATTAGAAGACCACCTAAAGGGGCTGGCCTATGATGATCCGGCAAAAGATGCGGCGGAGATAGTGGAAGGGATTGTTCAGAGCAATGCTTTGTTCAGCGACATCGAAGATCCTATCGTCATTGACACGCTAATGGAGTCTGGCTACTCAGGGTTCTACGTCCATGAGGGCTACTACCATCCGGACGAGGACAACCCCCAGTTTGATGAGCGCAATGTAGGCATGTTCGGTACTGGAGAGGTCCGAGCAGCGACTGCTGCGTTTGATCCAGACTTCAAGGGCAAGCCTAACATCAGCCTGTCCCAGGACAACGATCCTAATGCAGCATTCAACGAGCGAGTAGAGAGCCTATCGTTCCTGCCCAATGCTGATGTGCAGACCATCCTTGAGGCAACCAGTAAGTCTAATGATCCGGACAGATTGGAGAAGGCCCAGACGGCGTTGATGGGTGGCTGGTCAATGAAAGAGCTGGGCGAGTATCACGATACTGTTCGAGCGCCGGAAGAGAAGGCCTTCAAGAACGATCCCCAAGCGATGATAGAGTTTCTCCGGACTGGGGATCTCACAGGATATCCTGCGATAGAGATGGGTAGTATCTCTGAGCCTGGGACGGGGCCAAGCATTGACAAGCGCCGAATTGCTACATGGATCGCAACCAAGAGAAGGCAGGCTGGAGATGGGAAGCCTGCTGCGGGTAAGGATCTACTGGAGCAGAGGGGTAACGAGTCAGCGGCACTGGCAGAACACGCCAATGAATACCTCGCAACATTGATCAACAAGTATTGGAAAGTAGACAACGTCAGGCAGTTCCCTTCACAACTCTCCCAGGACACTGACACCCAAGACAAGGAGGGCTTTTTCTCTGGCCTATCCCGCGCTGTATCGAATATGAAGCAGGGCAAGGGTCCAGCCAAGCAGATGTTCGAGACGCTGAAGAAGATGCCTGGGGTCAAGCAAGATGAGATCAAGGCCCTGGATCTGGAAGAGTTCATTGAGGCCCATGAGGGCAAGCTCACCAAGGAGCAGCTACAAGAGTACGTTGACGCCAATGGTGTGCAGGTTGAGACTAAGACCCTGGGTAAAGTTAAGGCTCTGACCGCTAGGGAGACTGCCCGATGGCAGGAGCTGGCGGATAAGGAGGGTGTGGACCCCCTTGGCCCAAGGCCCCCTCTTAATGAATCTTCTCTGACCGACGAAGAGTTCGATGAGATGTCTGACTTTGAGTGGAAGCAGAACAAGTTCGGCAAGGATGAGACAGAATACAGCAGCCACTTGCTCAACCTCCCAGGCGGAGACAACTACAGGGAAATCCTGTTTACCCTGCCGTCAAGACAAGAGTCCGAGACAGATTACTTCGAGGTTGAAGGAGCGTTCCCTGCTGATTTCTCTACTAGAGAAGAGGCCGAGGCTCATGTGGATCAATATGAAAGCCTAACTAGGAGGTGGGGGCTGTTTGATGATGGCAACATTATCGAGGCCTATGCTACTCAAGAAGAGGCGGAACAGGCATGGACAGAACAATATGACCCCGACAATGATAATCAGAACCTGCATGTTGGAGAGCGCCCAGCGGGAGATGTGATTACTCAGCGCCTTGAGGCCTATCCATTATCCATTAACAAGGTGGATAAAGTGAAGAAAGGTACTGAGGATTATACTGGCAGTCACTTCCCAGACTCCCCCAACCTGCTGCTGCATTTGCGCGTCAATGATAGAACTTCTGCCAGGAGAGAGAAGATACTTTTCTTGGAAGAGATCCAGAGTGACTGGTGGGCTGCCGAGAATGACGCGAACAAGGCTGATGCTCGATGGGACGAGGAAGGGATGATGTCCTCTGACGAACACTTCGCCAGGGAGAACAGGCCCAGTCCAACCCCCTTCAAGAACAACTCCTGGGTAGAGCTTGGGATGAAGAAGGCGTTACGCATGGCGGCAGAGGGCGGGTACGACTCTGTTGCATGGACAACCGGCAACACCCAGGCCGACAGGTACAACCTCCGACAGAACATAACGAGCGTCACTTACGAGAAGGTGGGCCACTTCGGGGTGACCCTTGACGGCAAGGTGAAGAAAATCTACGCCACCAGGGAAGTAGCCGAGCAAGAAAGAGACTTCATGATAGAGGAGAACGATGATCTTGATCTGGACATTGCTCCTGTTGATCGTTACAAGATATCAGCCACAGGCAAGGGTGCTATTTCTTCTGCCATGGCTATCGATGATACCTACACGGCTGAAGAGCTGAACAAGGTAGTTGGCAAGGAACTCGCGCAGCGGATCGTTAATGACGAGGGCCAGAAGAACCCGCCGAACTCCATTGAGTCAAGTGCCTCTAGGATAAAAGGCCTGGATCTGGACGTTGGTGGTGAGGGGATGATCTCCTTCTACGACAAGACTGTGCCTAACCTGATGAAGACTGTGGGCCGGAAGCTAGACAAGAAGGCCAGGGTTGAGTGGGACGGTATGGGTGTGCCTACTGAGTTGGGCATGGTCGGCATCCACAAGATCCAGATCACAGACAAGATGCGTGAAGGCGCTATGGGTGGACAGCCATTGTTCTCCCAGGATGACGCGCCAGTGAACGATGGTTTCTTCTCCGGCCTATCCAGGGCTGTGTCCAGTATGAAGCAGACCAAAGGTCCGGCCCGACAGATGTTCAACACATTGAAGGGGCTACCTGGGGTCAAGCAGGCTGAGATCGAGGCTCTGGATCTGGAGGAGTTCATCGATGCACACAAGGGCAAGCTATCTCTCGAAGAGCTGCAGGCCTATGTGGATAACAACGGTATACAGATCGAGACCACAAGGCTCGGTGAAATCTCTGAGGAGGAGCGTCACGAGAGGGCAATGGAGAAAGTGGCTGAGAGAACCGAGTTCCGTGTTCGAGCGAGAACCGGCAAGGTCTACGCCGTAGATAAGGCCACCGAAGAGACGTTAGGGGATGACTACGGAGAAGATAGATACTGGGAGGAAGAGGAAGACGCCCTTGATGAACTCGCCAGAGAATATATTGAGCATACCGGCGTTGCTCTAACCACGGCCCATTACGGGAAAGGATCGCTGATTGTCCCTGGCGGTGAGAACTATAGAGAAATCCTGTTGAGTCTGCCTGAGAGAGGCACGACCATGCCGGAAGGGTATACGGCAGAAGAGATTCCCGATAATGATAAAGGCTGGTGGAAGGTAACAACGCCAACAGGCCGAGAAATGTCCGCGCTGAATGAGAGGAGGGCGTTGGTTCGCGCAAACATAGACGCTGGGGTTCCTCGTAATTATGAGAGCGGCCACTACGGTAGAGAAAAGCCTAACGTAATAATGCACATGCGAGTCGATGATCGCACCACCAGCAATGGTGAGAGGATCTTATTCATCGAGGAGATCCAGAGCGACTGGCATCAAAAGGGGAAGGACTCCGGATATAAGGAGACAGTCACCGAGAAGACTAGGGAGCGTAAAAAGAAGACCGCCCTTGATTTGAGAAACAAATTGAAGGAGGAGAATAACTGGGGTTACGACACCACGTTCCAAGCGATGAGGTTCATCCGCGAAAACGAGGAGTACGATTCCAAGAAGGACGCTACTCCTGAGACTATAGCGTTAGCGAAAGAACACAAGAAGATGCACGATGCTGCATGGACATACGCCCCGCCCGATGGTCCGTTCAAAGGTAATGACTGGGTGGCTCTGGGTCTGAAGAAGGCTCTGCGTATGGCGGCGGAGGGTGGATATGATCAGGTGGCTTGGACTGATGGCCAGACACAAGCTGACAGATACCGGCTGGAAGAGCATGTAGAAAAAATTGCTTACCAGAAAAACGATGACGGGACATACAAGGTATTCGTTACTCGAAAGGGAGCAGGCCCAGACGCGGCTGCTTTGGATCGTGTCGGTGGTCAGGATATGTCTTCGGTTCCGGAGAAGAAGATGGCCGGCATCTTTGGCAAGGAGCTGACAGAGAAGATAGTGAATGGCGAACAGGACAAGCAATGGGGGCAGATCAAGGTTCTGTCTGGTTTGGATCTGAATGTTGGCGGCAAGGGCATGAAGAATTTCTATGATCGCCTAGTCCCCAACCTAATGAAGGACGCTGCTCGTAAGCTGGACAAGAAGGCTAGGCTGGGGACCACTAGCATACAAACACGAGAAGCCGAGGCTCCGACTGGGCCTCCCTCTGTTGATTCAATCATTGATTGGAGAGAGCCACCAGAGACTGCACTAGAAGTCCAGACCATCCCCATCACCGACAAGATGCGCCAGAAGGCTATGGAGGGGCAGACATTATTCTCCCAGGAAAATGCTCCTGAGACTGAAAAACCTGTGTCACCTGTGATGGGCGGCATACAAAAAGCGATTTCTGAGATGAAGCTCCCACAGTGGGCTGCTGGGAAGTCGGCACGAGGCCGCGAAATTTTGCGTAAAATTTCGAGATTGCCTGGGATAAAAAAGGGGGAGCTAGAATCCGTTGGCCTGGATGACATATTATCCCCTGACCAGAGGTACAGCAGGGAAGAGGTAATGAGTTCCCTGGGGATGGGCGATACCCAGTTCTCCGAAGATGAGGACTCGCGGTACACCCCAGAGCAGGACGAGGCCATCACTCACGGTGGAGGCAGGACCCAGGGTCCACCAACCGTAGCCACCCAGGTAAAAGAAAGCATTCAGTCCATGGTAGAGACTTTCAAGGATCTATCTGGGGTGAAAGAGATGGCCAGTCACGGGGCCAAGGTATTCCGCCAGGGCATGGTGGATCAGTACGCCAGCTTTAATAGCGTCCTGAAGAGTGACAAGACATGGAAGATGGCCAACATGACCAACTCTGCAGTCGGCGCGATGCAGGTCCTCATGGGAACCGCGCATAAGGGTAAGGTTATAGGCGCTGGTCTCATAATGGAGGACGGGGCTATCGGGATCAAGGAAGGCTCTAAGAGCTTCCAAGAGCTGGCTGCTCCGCTGAAGGGTGAGCTGCTCAACAAGTGGTTGTGGTGGCAGATAGGTCATAGGGCTGAGAAGCTGAAGGGCCAGACCAACGAGGACGGGACCAGCAAAGAGAAGCACTTCACTGATCAACAGATCGCTGCGCTCAAGACCCTGAACAAGGGTAACGAGCAGATGTTCGAGGATGTTCGCAAGGATTTCGAGGAGCTGCAGAACTCTGTCTACGATATGGCGATTGAGTCCGGACTGATAGATAAGAAGCAGGCCATGGAGTGGAGGAACGATGGATTCTATGTCCCCTTCTACCGTGTACTGATGGAGGAGGCTAATGTAGCAGGCCCCAGGATGATAGGCGGCAGTGATGCTGGACTGATCAGACAGAAGGCCTTCAAGGAACTGACCGGCAGGGACAGCGCACTGAAGGACCCCCTGGCTAACGTCATGTCCAACTGGCATCACCTGATATCGGCCACTCTGAAGAACAATGCGGCCAACGCTGCGCTTAACTCTGCCCAGAACATGGTCACCACTAACGGCGTACCCCTGGCCAAGAAGATAAATCGCAAGGGAAGGGGGAGTAAATCCATCTTCACTATGGTCAACGGCCAGGAGCAGTGGTGGAACATTGACGAGTCACCAGAGGGCAAGCTGGTACTGGATTCGCTGACGGCCCTGAACTGGAACGGCCTGAACAACGGGGTGATGAAGACGACCAGGGCATTCAAGAGGGCGCTGACCTTTGGTGTGACCCTTAGCCCAGAATTTAAGATAGCCAACCTCCTGAGAGACTCGATCCAGGCGATGGCTGTTGCCAACATGAGCGTCAATCCTGCGAAGAACATCTACCAGGGCTGGCAGGCTACTGACAAGGAAGGCAAGACCTACCTTGAGATGCTGGCCGGCGGCGGGATCTTTGGCGATGCAGGCTATGTCCATGGTGGAGATAAGGATGCTATTGACCGGTTAATGTCCAATGGTGTGGGCCGAGACAACATTCTCGATAGCCGTAACAAGATCAAGAACATGCTCCGGAAGCTGGTTGCCACTCCATACAACAAGTATCAGGACCTGGGTGTACGGGGTGAGAATGTCAACCGTGCGGCTAACTATGTGCAGTCAACTGGTAACCGCCTTGACCGCAACTTTGAGGCACGGGATCACCTTGCCTTTGACAGGACTGGGTCTAGCTGGGCCATCAGGTATCTATCCCAGACAGTACCTTTCCTGAACGCCAGACTCCAGGGCCTGGACAAGAACTACCGTGCCGCTGTAGATCCGAACCAGAAGAAGCAATGGATAGGGGTCACTACGGCTTATGCTGCAGCATCCGTGGTGATGTACCTGTCAATGAAAGACGACGAGGATTACAAGGAACGAGAGCAGTGGGAGCGTGACGCTTATCACCTGTTCAAGATCCCAGGTGACCCTACCGGAACCCTGTGGGCATTGCCCAGGCCTTTCGAGGTAGGAGCATTCGCAACGATAGCAGAGCGGGTTGTTGAGCAGTTCGCTGATGATGAGGCCAACCTGAGTCTACTCGGGGAGCGCCTGGGCCATGTGCTGCTGGACACGTTTGCATTCAACCCAGTGCCACAGATCGCCAAGCCTTATGCTGAAGTGATGACCAACACCAACTGGTATACCGGCAGGCGGATTGAATCCTTGGGTATGGATCTGCAGAATTTACCGGCTACATCGAGGAAGCGGCCCTGGACAAGTCCTACCGCTATAAAGGCCTCAGAAGCCATGGGAGCGGTGATGCATGAGAAGCTCACATTCTCCCCTGTACAGATAGAACACCTCACCAGGGGCTACCTGGGATGGCTGGGGGCCTCTGCCATAGGACTTGCTGATACGGTGATCACCAGACCACTGACTGACGCACCGACTGCACCATCGATGACATGGAGAGATTATCCAATCATAAAGCGGTTTGCCAAGGACCCCAACCCGAACAATACCAAGTACACCTCCCTGTTCTATGAGCGTGGGGATGAGATCAGTATGGTTGCTGGGGCTATAAGGCAGGCCAGGGAAAATCAGGAGTGGGATAAGGCCGAGAGGTTGATGAAGAAGAACAATGACATCATGGGCCTGGAGGACTACTACAACAAGCAGAGGCTAGAGCTGGGGAAGCTCAACCGGAGGATGAAGATCATCCATTCCAGTACGAAGAAGAGCGGTCCCAAGAAAACTCAGGAGCTATCGCTGATAAAGATCCGGAAGGCCAAGCTGACCAAGATCATTCACGATGCTACGAAGGACAACTTTTAAGTTTCTTCAACTCTTCACAGGCCTCGCACTTGCCATCAGGCCCAGTGACATGATTCCCCAGGAGAGGATTTAGGTTCTCCCTGGGGGCAGAGAACACCAGTATCCCGTTCTTATGACCGAAGTTGGCCGGAGGTAACTGGATCTTTTTCTTCTTCGGCACTAATAGATCTCAATGCACTGGTGAGACTTTGGCAGGACACAGATGGGGTCTCCATCGTCACCCTCGTTTTTCACGGTGACCTTAATGCCGTGGAGTACCTCCCCTCCTCTCACGACCATGTCGGGCTGGATCTCAAACATCCTGCCTGCGCTGATGATCATCGCTCCGCCGTCTTCTCTGACTCTTATCTGCATAATCTCCCCTTAATAATGGAGCCGGATGTGGGCCACGGACCCTAAGCGTCAATCGCGGCTGATGCAAATGACGGCCATCCAGCATGGTTACTTTTTACGGTTGTTCTGCACCCATCGCGCTCGTTTCCGCCGAGCCTTCTAGCTTAAGCTGTTGTACAACATCGCATGCTGCTGCCGAACGCGCCTCCCTCTTCCTGCGATCTCTTGCTGCCTGCTGCTCCTTTCTAATCTGCCCTCGGTGGCGGTAGTCCTCATACTCTTCTCTTGTGAGTAGAGTCGTCTTCTCGACACTGGTTCTTTGCCAGCCACCGTTGAGCCATCTGAAGAGCATGCCGTGTCGGCCTACCCTAAACCACTCTCCAAGCCCTACGCTATAGTGTGTAGCATCACCTAGATCCTGCATCAGCCTTCCCTCGGCCCAGCCATTTCCATCTTATCCAGAACCGTCTCGGTCTTGTAGTGCTTCTGGCCATCCTTCTCCCAGCTACGAGTACGCTGCTGTCCCTCGACAATAACGAAGGCCCCTTTCTTGAGGTACTCGCCGCAAATTTCGGCCAATTTTCCCCAGGCCACACAGTTAACCCACTCGGTCCCTTCTTTCGTTTTGGTCTTCCAGCCTACAGCCAGCGGAAAATCACACACCGCTGTACCGTCATCCAGATACCTGATCTCTGGATCTCTGCCCAGGTTGCCACTAAAAATACAATGGTTGGTATTATTCTTGCTCATGATCTCACCACTAATGATAGTTTCTTGTTAGCCTCTACTCCGGGGTAGCTCAAGGTTTCTTTCATAGCCTTGGCCTGGGAATCGAGGAATGATTGGTTGGCTATTAGCGCGTTAATGGGGACAGTCCCCGCAGCAACAGCTTGTACTAATGCCATGAGATCCGTGACTTCTGCTGTCCACTTCTCTCTCACAGACTGTCCTTCCGCCTTGACAGCCTCCGGAGCCTTTACGGCAGACGTTACACTGCCTGCTTGACTCAGCAGGTTTTCGGCCTTCGACACGTCCCCCTTCTCGATGGCTTTTTCAGCCCTCTTCTCTAGTCGCTCCCTGGCCTTGCGCTCCTTATCAACAGCTTCTGCTTCAGCCTGCTGGCGCTTGCGTTCTTGCTCCTGCGTGTACGCAATCATTGCGTCCTTCATCTGCTTCTCAGAGGCTTCCCAGTCCTTCACTGTCGGCTTGAAATGGGCAATGATCTCGTTCTTCGCATCATTAAGCGGCTTTGTGAGGTCCTTCTCCAGGCGCTTGACCTTCTTCAGGGAGGCCTTGATATTGACGCACTGCTCGTTGACGTATTGATAGTGGGTGTCATCCTCTATCTTTAGTAGGTCCGGCATGTTGTCGAAGATCTTGCTGATCGCGTCAGCTAGTTGGCTGAACTCTGCTGGGATCTCGGTATTAAACTCTGTCATTTACGTTCTCCTTGGTTAAGTAAGTACTGTATACGTCACTGCAGCGCAGGCCGCGATGATGAACACCGCCGCCACACTGATAAAAATATCTTTCACGTTCCGCTTCTGCGGAGGGATGTCGTTCTCCTGTACCAGGGCCTGGGCTTCCAGATCGGGGATTAAGTACACCCTCTCTTTGGAATGATTTAACTCCATCCCGATATGGTTATTGCGAACCAAGGCGGAGAGCGTATCAGTGATATACGCATCTTCTGTCTTCAGCCCAGTCTTTAGTCTGCCGGTAACTGCTTTGTCTATATCCCTTCTCGGCACAAGCGCATGTTTTCCCTGGTCCCATATCGCGTCATAGACTATTGCTGGCCCACCATTCTTTCGGAGGCCACCGATAGGCTTGGCCTGGGTTATGTCCTCCACTGTTACGGGTGTTACGGGTTCTACCAGGGTTAGCTGGCGCTCTGTAATCGCGTTGAAATCCCACTTAGTTGTCTCCCCAGGGAATAACTTCACCCTCATCTCTTCCGCCCAGTCATCATTGTTCAGCTCCACTTCACCGAAATTGTTGCGGTAAAGGTTCTCATTCAGAGCCGTCACCTTGTCATGGCAGGCCCTGCAGAGAGTGGCGATGGACTCAAGAGGGTATTCCAGGCCCTTGAACTCCGGCCTATGGTGGTAGTAAAACCTATGGTGACCGTCTATTACGATGTCTGCGGAATCCTCAATGTGATGTCCGCAAATTATGCAGGCCCACCTGTCCCTGATATGCGCGGCATGTTTGAGCAACTGCCATGACTCTGTGTTGTAGTAGTTAATAAACTTCTTCGGCTCTTTCACGATCATAGATTCCTCTCTCTCCACTTAGAAATGTTCAGGCAACTCAGGAAGGTAGACAGGTCTGTCTTGTCCGTGTGCTGCGCCAATATGTATGTGCCATCGTCCTTCAACTGGCAAATCCATCGCTGAGTAGCGGGATCTTCCTTGTTCGTTAGGTTGTACGCTTCGAGGTATGCTGCCAGTTGTGGCCCTGCCTGGGGCATGAGCTTCGCTGTCGTCTTTATGTCCAGTATAGCCTTGGGCTGCTTCTTACTCTTCGGGAACCGGCCTACCCTGTCAATGCAGCCTGCATACTGGTACAAGGTGTGATAAACCCTGTTCTCCACCTGCTCGATCTCGAACTCGGTATCGGCCAGGAACTTTTCCCAGGCGGACAAATAAGGCTCTAGTTCGTCCGGATAGTCTCCGAGCATACCGTTGTCATAGTACTCAGTGATCAGGTGAACGGATGTGCCCCTGGCAGCAGCCTTGGCCATGATCCAGTCTGGGATGTCACCATAATCACTGAGCGGGTCAAGGGCCTGTGTCACTGACACTACCCTCTCCCCATTCCATGTATATACATGGTCTGCTTCTCTGAACTCAAGCATCCTCTAATCTCTTGTCTACCGCGAAATCGACATTGATGTAAGACTCTTCTCTGTCCACAAAGCAGCTGGTTTCTTTCTGATTTTCATTCCTTTCTCCCTATGAATTCACCATCTTCGTTATACATCCCTTTGGATTCCATCCAGGCATACCACCCTTGTTCCTTGGCTGACCAGAGGCAGCATCCGCCCCCATGCCAGTAGTAGTCGTCAGGCCCGTGGAATTCAACGGAACCCGAGAATTTGTAGCCCCAAGATTTCTTACGTTGTTCGGCGGTGGTCGCCTTGCGAACATCCGCCATCGTGTGGCCGTACAGATTCCTGCAAAAATCGTGTTCACTCATTACGCTACCTCCGGTCCTTCGAAGACCGCCCCCTTAGTGGGACGCGCCATTGGTGACAATGCCTCCGCGCTTCAGGTGAACCGTGAAGCTCACTGGTTACTGCGGTGATAGTCCCTTTCTCCCACAGTCGCGCAAACATATACATGATAAGGATAGACCCGCTGTATTCCCCTACCTGTTTCTGGATAAGGCTTATAACGCGATCAATTTCGATATCTCCCCAGTCTCCCATCAATAATTCCCAGGCCACTACGCTGTGGCGCAGGAATCTTGCCTCGACCTCTTCGTTGAGTCGATCTCCTATCTCTTCCAGAACCTCGTCCCACCCCTTGTCTTCACCCATCAGTAGGATGCCCCTCTACCCACTCAATCAGCGTGTTGATCTGCGGCCTGGGGATCTCGGCAATAGCTTTAACGCCGGCCTCCTTCGCTAGATCTGCCTCTACAACCCCGTGCTTACTGCACTTGGCTCTCAGCATCCTGACCTGACCCTCGGTGACCAACGCCCCAGCAGCAGGCTGTGAATCGCTAGGAGACGACTTACTTACAGTCTGCTTTTGTGCTGGGGGCTGATCGATTGGAGAAGAGGCTGACCCATCATCGTCCTCTCCGCCAAACGCTAGACCCAGGAGAGATCCGGTAGTGTATCGCTTGCCATACGCCCTGGACGAGCCGATAGCCTGGGTAGCATTCTTGCTCCCTGATGTGTCATGGGGAGCCTCGAATTCATCTGTCTCAACGTGGCCTCCCTTGTGACTCAGGATACCCGTGGTCTGTAGAACACCCCCCTCTAATTGCTTGTGCTTGAAGGTTAATCCGAAGCCATGCTTCTTCAAGATGGGGCGTATCGTCTCAATGACATCCTCAAAACGTGCGAAGGGGATTTCCCAGGTGTTACCATTCTTCCCACTTTGCTTCATAACCCCCCGCTTGGGGATGGTGGGCAGAGAGTTCTGCATGGCCGGAAACGCCTTCCAGAAGGCCTTCTCGGACTCGTACTGCTCCATATCTCGCCGCATATTCAGCAGGAGCTGCATCTTCTCGGTGTCTGTGGCTGGGTTGGCACTGGCTTGTGCAATGATCTGCATCGTAGCGTGAGTCGGGTTCTCGCTGACTTCTGCTACTGGGTGTTGGGTTATTTCGACGGGTAAAGTGTCTTGGTCTGACATTCGTTCTCCTGCTCAAAGTGAAAAGTAAAACCGAATTATGCGCTTATGCCAGGGTAGAGGCAAGCACTTATTCTGAAGAATATCTCATATAGATATGTTGATATCCATGAAGGATTGTGACAGGATTACCGCCATCAATTAGAAGAGGTATGTTATGGAATTGAGGATAGAAACTCTCTACGAGGACACGATCCTTAGACTAAAGGAATGTCCTATCACCTACACCGCATTGTCCCAGGCCACTGGCATCACAACTCGCTGGTTTCACTACGTCATGTCGGCACAGATCAAAGATCCCTCGGTCAAGAAGTGTGTGACCCTGCACGTTGCCCTGGATAAAGCTGAGAGGGAACTGGCCGCGAAGGATAACAGAAGGAAGGACCTGCTGAAGCAGTTAAAAGAAATCGACTAGGAGAACGCAATAGTGACCACGGAATGCTTATGTGTGACGAGTTGGGATGTCTGGCAGACCTACCGAAAGGACAGAGGATCGCCTCCATGGATTAAGGTCCATCGTAACCTGATGAGCAATCCAGAGTGGGCTATTTTGTCGGATGCAGAGAAAGGCCAGTTGGTATCGATCTGGTTACTCGCTGCCGACAAAGGTGGAACGATTCCCTCCAGTCCTGCGCTTCTCAGGAAAATGTGCCTTCTTGACGATGCCCCTGATGTCAATAGATTCAAGGACTTAGGCTTCTTGGAAACCAAGCGGTTACCATGTGGTAACCATGTGGTAACCACTACAGGACAAAGTGACGCACCAGAGGTAGAGACAGAGGTAGAGACAGAGGTAGATATTACGCCTCCGGCTCAACCTAAAAAACCTCCCGCCTCCAAGAAGAAAAAAGTCGATCCTGAGTTCGAGAAGATCTGGGAACTGAGGCCTGCAAGATTGGGGAGTAATCCAAAGAACAGAGCGTTGTCAGCCTGGAAGGCCAGGATGGCCGAGAAGCATAACCCTGAAGAAATATCAGCCGGACTGGTTCGGTACAATTCTTTCCTGACGGCCAAGGGATCTGTCGGGACAGAGTTCGTTATGCAGATGAGTACATTCCTCGGGCCAGGGCTTCACTTCAAAGAGACCTGGGTTGAAGCGGGTGTTAGCACGGAGTATCTAGACCTATGAAAGCAAAAGAGATCGCGCAAGGGTTGGCCATGAGGGCTGACGATGTAGCAAGGCACTTACTCCCAGGCGGGAAGATCGTCGGATCTGAGTATGAGGTAGGCGGTATTGACGCATCACCAGGGAAGTCATTGAAGGTCCACCTCTCTGGAACCAAGGCAGGAGTGTGGTCTGACTTCGCTTCAGACATTGGCGGTGACCTGTTGGATCTGTGGGTGGCAGTGAATCACCTGTCCATGATCGATGCCATGGCCGAGGCCAAGCGATACCTGGGTGTGGTAGATCCAGTAGTCACCTCATTCAGCAAGCCACAGACTAGACCAGCGGTCCCAGATGTCAGTTATCCAACCGGATCAGTGATGGAGTGGCTCACTGTCGAGAGGGGGCTGAGTGTTGAATCCGTCATCGAGTATCAGGTGTCGGCCAACGGGAACGAGGTTGTCTTCCCCAGCCTAATCGATGAGGAGTTAGTTTTCTGCAAATTCCGCAGCATCCTCGACAAGAAGAAAATGCGAGTGCAATCAGGCAGTCAGGCGTGTCTGTTCGGCTGGCAAGCTATACCGAAAGGGGACAGGACAGTGATCATCTGCGAGGGTGAGATCGATGCCCTAAGTTGGTGGGACCTGGGGTTTCCTGCAATGAGCGTACCCAACGGAGCGCAGGGCCATAGCTGGGTTGAGTTCGAGTATGAACGACTTGAGAGGTTCGACAAAATCTATATCGCTTTCGACACTGACGGCCCAGGACGAGAGGGGGCGTTGGCCCTGGCAAACAGACTCGGCCTGGAGAGATGCCTGCTGGTCGATACCGAGGAGTTCGAGGATGCCAATGACATCGTGATCTCTGGTCAGACTGCTGATGCGTATGTCAACGCAGCCAAGTCCATAGATCCTGCAGAGCTGAGACAAGCCAGCTCGTATGTCGATGAAGTCATTGAGATGTTCCTCTTGGGAGAGGACGCTGGGCCTGGGTTCAATTCTCCCTGGTCTAAGCTGGATGGGAAGCTGCGCTTTCGTGAGGCCGAACTTTGCTTGCTCAATGGAATTAACGGACATGGGAAAAGCCAACTTTGTGGACAGCTTACTCTGTCGGCCATCACCCAGGACAAGAAGGTCTGCATCTTCAGCGGCGAGATGCCTCCTAAGCGATTGCTATACAGGCTAACGCGTCAGGCTACCGGTCTGAAGGAGCCAACTCCGCAACAGATCCGGACGGCTCACGACTGGTACATGGATCGGCTCTGGTTGTTCAACATCACAGGCGTGGCCAAGACTGAGCGCATGCTGGAGGTCTTTGAGTACACCCACCGCCGGTACGGGGTAGATGTGTTCGTGGTAGACAGCTTATTAAAATGCGGAATTGCTGATGATGATTACTCAGGTCAAAAAGCGTTTGTCGAGGCCCTGTGTGATTTCAAGAACCAGTTCGGAGTCACGATCTTTCTGGTAACCCACTCTCGGAAGGGTGACAACGAGTTCCAGCGGACAGGAAAGATGGATGTCCGTGGAGCTGGGGCCATCAGTGATCTCTGCGATACGCTGCTCACAATTTTCCGGAACAAAAAGAAGGAGGCCGAGAAGAGCCGCGCCCAGGCCATGCATGAAGACATGCCGCCGGATCTCAAGAACGCCCCTGACGCGATACTGTACTGTGACAAACAACGCAACGGGTCCTGGGAACTCCAGGCTACCCTGTGGTGGCACGATGGAGCCAACCAGTACACCCAGAACGAGCTGCAGGAGGCTGAGATCTACAGCCAGATGAGGGTGGTAGGACAATGAGCTTACATAGGCATATCAAGGCTTACAACGCGGTCCTTAAAGCCATCAAGAAAGGGGTCTTGAATACGTGGAAAAGGTCGCGGTCTCCTTCTGCGGCCAAGAGAGAAAAGGCTGTCATGCGAGGCATGAGAACCCTGGCGCACACTCTACCAAGGGCGGCAAGATATTATTTTGAAGGCGCTGATTATGACGGGGACTTTGATTCTCTCAAGAAATCTCTTGGCGAAGGATTTGATATATTCAAATTGCCCAATAAGGCGGTGGTATATATTTCAGAAGATAAGAATACATCAGCTCATCGCGAAGGGGTGAGTATTGTCGGTCCATCCGAGGTGACAATTATTGCCGAGCAGATTGGCACTGGACGGATATCTGTTGTCATATTTCTTAGCGGGTTGGATGCGGATGGAGAAGATGCGTGTAACCTCGCTGCGCCAAAAGCAATCCTGACTAGGAATGAAGACCCAAGGAGAATTGATGTGGCGCTTGAGTCTGGATATAAGCTTTCTAGGGATATGGAAAATTATGTGCTGACTTGGTTTTCATACATGCAATATCTGCTGCACAAGGATCGAGCGATTGAAGAGATCGAGCGGTTCTATGATCTGGATTATCAGGGTCAGGAAGCTGATGGCGTGACCAATATCTTTAGGACCGTCCGTATCCATGCTGACAAGCCTCGCGTCCGGTATACCGGTGAGAGCCAAGCTACTGGCAGGAAGAACCGATACCATGGAGTCAGGGGTCACTACGTTCACTACGATCATGAGATCAAGTCTGGGCCAAATCAGGGCAAGACCAAAGTATTTAGGGCCGCGCACAATCGCGGGGATCCGAGCAAGGGGCGCGTTTACAAAGACTATGAGGTGGTAGGACAATGAGCAGACGATGCACGGTAATGGACCGGATCAAGTTTAAGCAACTACAAGCAACCGACAACCAGAGCTGGACAATCGGAGCCATGGTGAGGGATGCCTGGGTGCTAGAACACTCTGAGCTTCCTGACAAAGAGCTTCGGGGCAAGACCAAAGGCCCTGGGTCTCACTGTTTCGCGGTATACCCAGAATCTTTTGTGCCTACCATTGACGCGATTATCGACAAGTTCCGGTTGATGAGCGCCAGCCAGAAGGATCTGTTTTGACAAGCCAGAAGATAATCCTGCAGCCTAAGCGATCCAAGGATGATGTCGATCAGGCCATCAGGTCCGTTGTGCTGATGATGAGGTCACTACCAGATCATGTCGGCTGGATGGTGGAGATCACCAAGCCCAGGAAGGAAGCCAGCAATCAACAGCGGAAAGCCCTCTGGGGTTGTGCTTATAAATTCCTCCATGACGAGACAGGGAACGATCAGGATGACCTGCATCAGATGTTTTGTGGCGAGTTCTTCGGCTGGGAAGAGTATACTGTCCTGGGCCAGCGGAAGAAGAAGGCCATCAGGACGACAACCAAGGACGAGGAGGGTCATTCAGATCCTATCTCGGTAGATAGATTCATCGAGTTCTATGATTTTGTGCAGCGCCACACGGCCCAGACGATTGGGTTAGTGGTCCCAGATCCAGACCCAAACTGGAAGACACGCATGATGGAAGAAGCGGATGCCAAGAAAAAAAAAGTGTGAGGTGTGTGGTGAGGAGTTTGAGAAGAAGCGCATGGGCCAGAGATGCCATGTTGATTGCGCGTATGAGCTGGTCATTCAGGACCGTAAGAAGCAGAAGTCTAAGGATGCCCGAAAGGCCAAGGCAGAATTCAACCAGCGGCAGCGAAGCTGGTGGTTCGGGTCCAACAACAAAGGATCTACCGCCTACTGGTTCAACAAGTACATCCGAGAACGTGATAGCGTTTCCACCCAGGCGTGTATTAGCTGCGATACCTCGAATCCGTCGAATCAATTCCATGCTGGCCACTACAGGTCGGTTGGGGCCGCACCAGAGTTGCGCTTCCACCCAGACAACTGTCACAGACAATGCAGCCAGTGCAACACAATCAAGAGCGGCAACCAGACCGAGTACAGAATCCGCCTGATCAGGAAGATAGGCCTGGATGCTGTAGAGGATCTCGAGTCAGCTCATCCACCCAGGAAATGGACTATCGAAGAACTGGAGAAGGAGCGGGACTGCTGGAAGGCGAAGTACCATGAGCTATGTGATGTGACATAACATAGATCCTCGATAACCCTCGATTCATTCTGGCTGGGGGCCGCATAGAGCGGGGCTTTGGGCTTGTAATCCTTGAAAATCCCCGATTGCCGCGCCTATCACACACTCATTTGTGTCACAACATTTGTTTTGTGTCACAAGGCTTGTCACAAACTACACTCTGCTAAGCAGACGGTATTGACAATCTGCGGTCCTATCACATCTGGAGCAGGAAAAGCGGAAAAGAAATAGGCCTTTTTGTTTCCGGATTATTCTCCAGGCAAGAAAAAACCCGCGCATCTCACGATGGGCAGGCTTCTCGTTAACCTCAGTGGGGCGGGGTACAACCATTTACCCTCACCTTGTCAACTACGGATGTTTTTCATATGCAGCCCACCGTCCGCTGGGACTGTCTGGCCTACTCCCCGAAAGGACCCCTGCCAGCAGGGTTTCCGACTATGGCCCCTCCTCGTGGATACTGGTGAGGCATTTTTCTTCCAGGCCCTTCACGGCGCATCTGCTGAGAAGCTCGATCACATCAACCTCATTGATCATGACGGCCTCGACAACGACAGACTCGTGATAGCCTGGGTATTCAAGCGTAGGTTTCTCGTATGGCTGGTAGTCGAACAGGATCGTGACTGGCAGATCATCGCCCAGGCTGCTCACCAATTCTCTACTTGTACTAACTTTCATGTCCATATTCCTGTACCTCTGGCCCTATTATGACACATATTTCGGTTTCACATGAAACCCTGTCTTCCCTAATCAATATTGACGCGCAAGGGTAGAACCTCGGCGGTCTGGAATCCTTCCAGGGTGAACCCCAATTCTCTCAGGATGGCGTAGACCTTGGTCAGGCCGTTGCAGTTGGCCGCACTCCAAGTGCTGCACCATCTCTCGATGACCTCATCATTGATGACCGCCTGGATACACCAGTCCTGGCCGTCCGGCGTTGTGTGGGCGATAAAGGACCCAACCCCTGGCTGAGATCCGCTGATGCCTGTCTGTACGTTCATGACTTCTCCTCGGGGTACTCGAGGTTCAGCAGCCACTCGCAAAGCGCGTAGCGGTCCTCGTCCGTTGCCGGAGTGAAGATGTAGCCGTGAGGCAGTTCGCCCAGGACCTTGATCCCAGGTTCCCCGCCAGTGATTACCAGGGACGATGTCCTGGCCTCATCCCCAGCATCTCCTGGGGCCGCTCCGGTGAGCGTGATGTAATGGTTTGCCATAATAAAACTCCTAGTTAAGTTGGTTTGCCTATAACGCCCCGAAGGGCGTTTTCACTGGGGAACCGCCCCAGATCATCAGTAGGCCTCGACTTCGATCACCTCCCCGAATCGGTCAGCTTCTCGTTGGAACCTGGGAGCTACTGCAGTGGTCACCCAGATCACAGGATACTCTGGCTCTTCGACTGTCACATATCCGTACCCGTCAGTGAAGTAGATCAGCGCATCCGGCTGGATGTCCTCGGCTTCGCAGTACTCAAACACTGGATCGAATCGAGTGCCGCCGCCGCCGTGCAGTACCAGCTCCACCTCTTCACCGCGCTCGAATACATCGACATGCTGTACAACCGCATCACAGTAAATCACAGTGGTCTGGCTTGGCTGGATCGTGTCTATTAACTCGTTAATATGACCGGCTATCGTCTCCAACTCATCCTGGCCCAGGCTGCAGCTAGTATCGATACTCAGTACCAGCTCCCCGTTGGGCTGCTGATCAGGCCCAGGTAGGATCAGGCCAGAGTGCAGGAACCTACGGTTAGGCCTAGCGAATGTGGAATCGTAAGAGATCATGTCAGAAAAATATTCCTGCAGGATCTCATTCCAGGGCAGTGGCTGCTCCAGCTTGTCTTCGAGAACACCGAGGACGTTGCCAGCACCTTTGCCCATTGCCTTCTCGGCCTGATGGGCCTGGAAGACCTGGGCAGCGATTTCGCGCTCTTCAGTCTCGATCTCGGAAGGGGTCAGCGGCTCACCATCGTCATTGACGGCATCCCAGATCTCGCCAGGAGCAGAGCCTTCGCCTGGGGAACCGGCAGGAGCTTCGCCCTCGCCTTCACCTTCGGCCTCGCCTAATCCGTTGCCAGAATCATCGTCACCCTGGTCACCAGATCCGGCTGAATCACCGGCATCATCACCATCATCACCCTGGCCATCATCACCAGATCCAGACTCGGAATCACCCTGGTCATCACCCTGGTCACCCTCATCGCCGGCCTGGGACTCAGAACCCTCTTCAGAATCACCCTCATCCTCGCCCTGGTCATCCTGGGGAGCGTTCTCGCCTTCGGAGGTATCATCACCCTCTTCATCCGAATCGCTCTCCTGTGGCTCCTGAGAGTCATCTGAAGGATCTTCCTGGGGCCTGTTACCAAAGATGATCGTGTGGATCTTCTCGGCACTCAGGCCCTTGTATGCCTGATCCAGCAAAGCACCCTGGGGGAGCTGAAAAAGCTGGTAGGCATCGATGATCAGGTTGGCCGCAAAATCACAGGAGACGTTCCATTCTTTGGGGTCTCTGGTTCCTCGGCGGGTATGGTGACACAGGATTACATGGCATACCTCATGGGCGAAAACTGTGAACAGCTCCACGATTGAGATGGCCAGGACAAAATCCACGTTGTAAAAAACGCAGGTCCCGTCTGTGGCCATTGTCTCAGTCAGTGTAGACTCTTCCAGGCGGAGACTCAGTGCCTTGTGGGCAAAGAACGGAGCGACTCGGATGAGCCGCTTCCTGGCCTGGGTTACCTTAGCAAGTGCTTCGGCGCTCATTAGTACAGGCCCTCCAGGCTTGACGCGATGGTCTTGGCCTTTGCGATAGTATCCTTCCTGTAGGACTCATTGGTCTTGAGTGCTTCAGGCTTGAGGTCACCCAACTGGGCCACGATCTCATCAGTGGCCTGGGCCAGTGCAGGATCGCCGGTCACATTCAGAGCTGGGAGAATGTCTACCAGATCCGTCAGGTTGGTTACCAGGGTAGGAGCAAAATTCCCAGTAGCCTTGCCGGTCTTCGCATCTACCGTGTACCCACTGAGCTTCTCGATCAGCGCCCCGAGCTTGTCTGTCAGGCGCTTGTGGATTCGAGTGGTGCTTTCCTTGATTCCGGCAGTCACCTGATCATCAACACTGTTGACAATCTTATCGATCTTGGACTGGGGCAGATCCACTCGGATGTCACCGCTATCTGGCAGATGGCAGTATTTAACCTCAATGCCGTACTTGGCAATGATCTGGTCAGTAGTCGGGTAGTCCGCTGGATTGTGAGCGGTCCCGAGCAGGTCAGCAGAGTTTGCCACTGCAATCGGGTAGCTGGTCTTCAGGTCATGAAGCAGCGTATCCCAGTCAAGCACGGCCTGGGCCAGCTCATCTTCAAATCGATCCAGCAGCTCTACCGTGATCAACCGTTGGCCATGATCGCCCCAGGGGACGGTCAAATGATCCACGATGTTGTTTCGGATATGGCCCTGGAGGGTCTTGAGTTGCTTGACCTCCGCACAGTCCACCAGATCCTTAGTGACTCCAATGGTCCCTTTCTTGGCCTTGGTCTGCTTGTTGACCTTGGCAGTCAATCGCTTGTCGAGCTTGCGATTTCTCCAGTAGTGGAGGGTGACGCTAACCAGCAACGCCTGTTCTTGAATCCTCATAATGTCGTTCTCCGTATCAGTTTAAGTGGTTATCCTATAGCCCCTCTCGGGGCTTTCACTGGGTCACCATCCCAGATCGTCAGTAGGACGTTAGCCCACATAGCCCTCCTTGTTGGCGATCTTGTGATCGATGTAGGCCTGGGTCTCCTTCAACTCAGGGTCACGGGCAGTCGCTGTAAGCACTGTGAGCATGGTAAACTCTGAGCTGATGCGATCCAGAAACCGGATGACGGCCCCCAGGTTCTCCCTGGTAGCTTTCCTGGCAAACAAAGCGGCCAGGGCGTACTGGGTATCAGGAGCCGAAGGTATTGGCGCGTTATCAGGATCTGACAGGATACCGGCAACATCTGGGAGGTTGCGGATGATCTTGATGAACCCGATAAGCTGGGCAGATATACCGAATCCCAGGCAACCCTGGAGGGCGGCATGTTCCAGATCTATCGGCAGGCCCAGCTTCAGGATATCGCTTGCAGCCTCATAGGAACGGGGGCTACCGAATCCGATGACCCCTTTTTCCTTGCCCAGGCCGTTGGGGTATTCATGGATCAGTTCGGGACAGAAACCCAGGAAAGCGATGACCTCGGCCAGGACCCCGTGAGGCGCGGCCCAGGCAGTCCAGACGACAACATCACAGATGATGTTGAAGTGAGTGGCGAATCGATTGCTGACCGCCGTATTGAAGTTACTGGTCAGGCCAGCCTTGTCTTCGGGCCTGTTGCTGGCCGCTACGACAACCCAGCCCTCGGGCAGAACATAGTCACCCAGGCATCGATCATGGAGCAGTTGATACGCTCCGGCCAGGGTGGAAGGGGATGCCAGGAACAGCTCATCCAGAAACAGAATCCCCCTGGGGCCGTCTCGCTCGACGTTGGGGAGCCAGGATGGCGTATTCCAAGTGGTGATGCCGTTCTCGATTGATGGCACACCGCGCAGATCCACTGCGTCCATCTGGCTCAATCGGGCATCGATGAAGCCCCAGGGCTGACCCTGGATCTCTTCGAGTCGGGCTGGTACTGCAGCGATACCGGCAGACTTACCAACGCCTGGAGGTCCCCAAAGCGTTACCGGCTTCGTATTGCCTGCAGCCCACCATGAAGTCAGAAACTCCGTGGCTTGGCCCAGGTTAATTTGTGGAAGGTTCATCATAATTGTCGTTCTCCTAGTCAGTTTCGGTTCGTATTGACGCATCATCGCATAATTATACTGCGAAAGATACTTCTTTAGCTGTTTCGGCCTGGGGGCCTCATCAGGAGAGGTGCATCACCTCTCGACAGCGGGGCCGAAGCCCCTGGGACCTAGCAGGTCCTCGCATCTTGTGCGTTGCCGCCTGTGGCTTCCTTGGCCTCTCGCGGCTCGGTAGCCTTCCTGAGAAGCTCGGTGCGGTTGCCAATGAACTTGCCGTCACGATCCACGATCCCTTCGATCCTGGCCCACTGGTTCCAGGCAAAGGATCTGCCCAGGCCAACGCAGGTATTCAGGCTGGGGTACTCATCGTAATCGCTGACCAGATCTTCCCAGGTGATCCAGTCAACATCGTCTGCGAATCGACTGTGGTGACCAGTCAATGCACCGCGCTCAAGCTGCAGGGCATTCAGGAACAGATGGGGGTGAGTGCCTGCTAACCAGAACAGCTCCCATTTTTGCGACGCTGGGCAGTAATAACATGCGGATTTCACAGGCACTGGCAGTCCCGCCTCAGTGATTGCTGCAACGCACTCAGCCCTGGCCCAGCCCACACTCTGCAGCGGATAGTTGAAAATGAAGTCATTGTCTTCACCCTTGAGTTTCTTGGATCGCCTGATGTCAGCACGGCCAGCATCGTATCCAATGATCTTGATGATCTTGAGGCCGGTCTCCTGATACTCGGCCCAGAGAGGATGGACTGGGATCGGGTTGTGCGGAGCCTTGCAGCCCTTCAGAAAATAGTCCTGGGGGATTTGCTTCCACTTGATGCTGCAGGATTTCTTGCCGAAGGCCAGGGAAGGCAGAGTCTCGTTATCGTGGCAGTTCCCAGTCAGGTCTTCATAGCTGGTGGAAGGCAAGGTGACCTTGGCGCAGACAGTGATCTGGGGCCAGCCAATCGAGGCGTACCATTCGTTCAGAATATGCCGGTGTGCCAGTGTCTCAGGCTTCTCACCTCCTGTATCGGCAAAGGTGATGACATCAGGCCGGATGCCCTCACTGTGCAGCAGGACAGATACAGCGGTGGAATCGACTCCCAGGCCGTTGCACAGGTTGATCTTGTGGCCTTTGGCTACCAGGGCCTTGAGGTCTTGCAGTCTATCGGATGTAATCAGTTGCCTCATTTTCGTACTCCTAATCAGTTTATGTTAATTGTCTAAGACCCCCAGGTCTCGGGGGTTTCGGCCATTCAGGCCTCATCAGTCAGACTATGCGGTCCAGTCACCAGCCTCATCGATATCCAGGGCTTCGCAGATGACTCGATCAGTGTACTGCCATTTCACCTCTTCCCTGGTGAATGCCCTGACCTCGGCCTCGGTGAAGAACTGGACCTGCTCAGTGTCCAGGCCTTCCCTGTGGGTTACCGTAACAGTGAACTGGCTGCTCCTGGCGATGATCGATTCCTTGGCGAATACTGAGTACCCAGTCTTCTCCTCCAGGGCAACGTACTTGGCGAACAGCTCGGGACGATACTTGCGGCCCCTGGCGATATCACCCTTAGATCCGAACACGCAGAACACGCAGCTCAGGCGGTCATTCCCTTCAGCGTAGGCCCAGAAAGGCTTCTCATCGTAATCAGCGATGCACTGGAACACCTCATCAGTTGACCAGTCGAAGATGGGATACCAGTCATAAACCGTGCGGCTGGCGATGGAGAGCCGGTCATTCTGCTGAAACGGGACCTTCTTGGCCCTGGCAGATGACTCTTCAGCCCTGATTCCACATACATTGACGGCGAGGGTCTTGCCCCTGGCCTTGAGGTCATTGCGGATGAACTTCTCAATCGGGCCGCGCTTCAGATCTGAAGTGCAGTATCGGGCTGCGCTGCTGGGCCAGGAGGGAGCTTCGGGCCTTGTGTCGAATCGCTTCTCAACAAGATTGAGCAGGGTCTTTTCAGATCCATCCTTGTAAATCGCACTTACTACATTGAGGGGATGGAGGATGGTGTTTCGGATATGGTCCTTCACCCCAGTCCACTCGACTTCACCCAGGTCAGCGTGGACAACCACGATCTGGCTTGTAGGGATATGGAGGCCACTGGATAGGTAGAGGTAGGTTGCCTGGGAATCTTTGCCCCCAGAATGAGAGACATAGAAAATGGCTCCCTGGTTGGCGAGGTCCCAAATCTGGGCTTCAATCTTACGGTCTGTAATCTCTTGTAGCTTAGTCATTCTGTCGTTCTCCTTGGCTTGCGTGTGTTCGGAATGCCGAACATTAGCGAAAGATCCTTCGTATTGCAACCCCCTATTTCCGAATTAGGCCCAGATAAGTAGTGAAAAGGTGACTGGGACCAGCTAAAATGCGGGTTGTAGAGGAGAAAATATATTTTGTCTGACACTGTAAAAATGACCAGATTTGCCCATTTTCCGGACCGTGTTCTGGGAAAGTGGCAATTTCAGGACCGGATCTGGTACTCAATCGAGCGGCCCTGGCTCGACAATATGGCCAACGTCTCCTGTATCCCAGGTGCGTCATACTCCATGATTCGCGTAGACAGCCCTAGATTCGGGGCTGACAGCGCATACCAGGGCCAACTCTGGGAAGTGGCCGAGGTCCCAGGCCGGAGTGCGATCCTGATCCACATAGCGAACTGGGCCAAGGACCTGCAGGGCTGTATCGGCCTGGGGTCCAGCTTAATGGCGGATCTGGCCGGAGTAGGGCATTCGCGGACATCCATCACTGATTTCTACGCACTGACCAAAGACATTCAACACCTGACCCTGGACATCGCAACAGGCCCACTACTAGAGGTCAAGCGGTGAAGTTCCTGAAACGGCTACTGCCCTTTGCCAGCCTAGCCCTGGGAGCAACTCCACTCGCACCGCTCATACCAGTTATCAACGCCATTTTGCCGGATGGTCAAGACCTGACCCCAGCTAACACCGGCCAGCAGGCAATCGATCTCATATCCAGGCAGTCAACCGAGGTCCAGGCCAAGCTGGATGCGGAGTTGGGGCTAGAACAGGAACACACCGAGCAGCTCCGGATCTTGGCTGAGATGGACGGGCCTGGGAGCAGCACGAGACCGATGATCGCCAGGGTCTGCATCTACACGATGTCATCAGTCACCCTAATCACTGTGAGTGCCATTTTTATTGCCCTGTGGACCGAAGGGCTTGAACATGCCAGCGGAGTTCTGCAGCTCGGCCTGGGTATCGCGTCAATGCTGTCAATATTCAGTGTGCCAGTGAACAAATATATTGGAGTGCGATCGTCCGAGAAGGCAATGAGAATGGCGGTTGCAGCCGGAGGCACACCAGATCAGATCCCAGGTTTTGGCGGGATCATCGCTTCTCTACTTGGAGGCCGAAAGCCATGACAACCAAGCAACCAGCCGGATTGAGTAAAGAGGCCCAGGCATACTGGCCCACTATCATCGATCTCCTTGAAGGCCAGGATATACTTGACTCTCCCCCAGTCCTACTGGCCTATTGCGAGAACTTTGCCCAATGGAAGTACAACCTCCAGAAAGTGGTGGAACTGGGTCCAGTAGTCCGAAACGGTACAAAGCTCTCAGAAAGCCCGTATCAGGCCGCTGCAGACCGTTTACAGCGTCTTATGGCCGGAATGCTCACCAAACCCCAGGAAACCATTGAACCTCCTCCTGTAGACCTAGACTCTGATCAGGACCTTAACAAGTTCCAAAGAGCTTTCATCAGAGAGTGGGTCGTATCCAACAATGGCACACAAGCCGCTATTAAAGCAGGGTACAGCGAAAAGTCAGCAGCAAGCCAAGCCTCCGCACTGCTTAAGAACCCGAAGATAAAAAGACATATCTGGGCGTTGGAGCGTGAGATTTCCCGAGCAGCAGGCATAACGGTGGAGCTTGTCAGCACCGGATTGCTTGTAGAAGCCCGTGGAGAGGGGCCTGACACCAATTCGAGTGCCAGGACATCAGCGTGGCAGCTCCTGGCGAAGCTAGGCGGTCTCTTTAAAGAGGACAATGCCCAGCAGGCCCATTCAGCAAGGGTTCTGGACAATATGGACCCAACGGCCCTCATGGCCCTCGAGCAGCAGCTTCAGGCTGAGAGCCAGGAACGGCGCGACTCTCAGCATTAATGACGGCTTCCCTCCTCTTCGAGGCCGTAGCAGTCCTTGACCCAGGTAACACTGGGTTGGGGCAACCTCCCCGTATTCATTGGCCTCCAGGGTAAGTAGGTGCTGGGGGATAGAGAGTGCGTGTAATAAACATTATGTTAAATAGGCAGCTAAGTCATTGATTCTATTGGGATCAACACCTGACCCCAGGCTAGATCCACCAGATCCAAGGCCCCATTCACGGGGATGATAGTGGTGATTGACGGCTCATTGACGCATCAATAGGAGGTCTCGTGCATCACGATAAAGGTTGCGGATCGGCTAGAGGCCACTATTTATGTGCAGGTGTGAAACTTTCTTTTCCCCTGGAGGCCGCATTCTATGGCTTTCGGACCCCCCCCGACCCCCCTTTTACAGGCCGCGCCGCGCCTTGTTCAATTCTTATAGGATGCCCGTCTCAATTTTCACAAAATTTTCCAAGTAATTGTGTGATGTGCTTTACCCAGAGCTGCTGGGCTGTGTAGGGGATTGTGTTGAGCAGCATTGGTATGTGAGTTCACATATCCTGATGTGAGTTCACAAAAGGGGGTTGTGAGTTCACAAATGGGTTGAATGTGAGTTCACAGGGGTATATTGTGGTTTGTGAGTTCACAGTGAGTTCACAGAGATGGGAGAGACAGGAGCGCCGAAGTGTTCGGTATGCGGTAGTAAGCATTGGAGTAGCGAGGCACATATTTGGCCGGATGAGAAGGTGAAGACTCCGGCTGTCAAAGTTAAGGTGACGAAGAAGGGGGTGGATGATATGGCCCAGAAGGTGGTTGATAGTCTTGAAGCGTGTCTTGGGTGCGAGGAGCGCGATTTAAGGATTGCGGTATTGGAGAAGTCGCTGAGTGGGTCTGGTGGTGATTGTGCTGTATGCACTGCTCGTCGGGAGAAGCATGCTAATTACATGAAGCGGAAGAGGGCGGCTGAGAAGGGGAAGAGTGATGAGTGATATTATTGCGGAGTTGGTTTATGAAATATGCCGTGTTGAGGCGGAGTTGTCTGGCAGGCCCACACTAACGGAGGAGCTATGAAGATACTACTTGAGGTTGTGTTGCAGTGGACGGTACTGGCATTGATCCGGATACCGCTGATGTTTTTGGGGTTGTTCGTAGTGCCGGTGGCGCTGTTGTTCAAGACGGAATCATCGCTCAAAGACCCGTTTACGGAGTACAACACCGGCAGATCTTGGTGGCTTGTCTCTCTACCTAGGTGGGCGTGGATCTGGGGAAATGATAGAGAGGGGGCCAAGGGAGACCGGCGGGGCTACTGGGATGCGAATGGGATTGTCTGGGGCGGATCTGACCAGTTCCTGAATCAATGGTGGTGGCTGGCTGTCCGGAACCCTGTGAACAACATGCGATTTACCAGGGGGCTATCGGTCAATATGCGTGAAGCCAAGACCCGAGTTCTGGCTGGGCAGCAGTATGTCCATGATTCCAGAGGAGTTTACGGCTGGCAGTTCCTTCGGGCCGACGACCAGAGATTCCACTACTACAGCTACTACATTGTTAAGAAGATCGGGCGTAAGGCGGCGTTTGCTTTCCGGATCGGCCACAAGATTGAAATGTGGCACAACACTCACGATTGGAGTACCGACATTCAAAAAGCATGGAAAGGGTTTACGATTAGCCTACGGATAGGGCCAGCGAAATGATTGAGACAATAATGCTAGCGGTGGTGAGTTTCATTATCGGGTGTTGGGTGGGATATAACATAGGCCGTGACGCTGATGCCTGATTGGGCAAGGGAAGCAATGAGGGAAGGGCGATTCTTTAGTGTTGCGTTAGGCAGGATTGCTGAGTTGGAGGCTGAATGACAGCATACTGGTGGCTGCTGCTTGCTCTCGTTTTCGAGATAGGGCTATCGGCCATTGTTATTGCCATGGCCGTGAGGCAGCTAGTAGATGAGATACACGATATGTCTGTAGAGATCAGGCATTTACGCATCAGTATAGAGGATTGGAAATGAAGGAGTTGAGAACGCTGAAGGGGTCTGTGATCAAGAGGGCCGGAGATAATGTCGGCAAGGAGATCAGTGGGAAGTTGTACTTTCACCGGCAGTATTGGGAGGAGTACATCGATCCAGGGACTTGGGAGAGGATACTGTCGGCGGCTGATACTGAGGCCTTTCTGTTCGATTGCGTGATGGTGGATCTGAGGAGTGGCAAGGTTCGACTGGATGAGGCCCCAGACTTTGATACGGCCAGGGAGCCTACGGTGGGCAAGACCTTAACCTATATGCACGAGGGTGAGGTAAAGCTCGGGGCCAGTTGCGGGGTATGGCATCACAAGTGGCTCTGGGTAAAGGATGATTACGAGGGATTTGATGTCGAGGAGGCCTATAACTGGTCATTCCAGTGGCTCCAGACTCTGACTGAACCGGCCAAGGGTGGATCGATTAAAGCCTGGGAGACCCAGTTGATGAAGTTCGGCCTACCGCTCGAGCATCTCATTGACGAGCCAGTGAAGCCGGATCTCAGAGTGGTCAAGGATCATCCATCTCCATCAATGAACGTCCAGACATGGTCATCCGATAAGATCCACCCATATCACAGGAATCCCCGCGATAACGCATCAGCCATCCAGAAGGTGGCGGTATCCCTGAAAGAGTATGGCTGGCAGCAGCCGATTGTTGTGGATAGTGACGGTGTGATCATTGTAGGCCATACAAGGTATTTGGCTGCGTTATCCTTGGCTTGGCTGGAGATGCCGGTCATTGTGGCGGATAAACTGACTCCGGCCCAGGTAAAGGCGTACCGGATCGCGGATAACAAGGTTGGGGAAGCGGCTGAGTGGAATGACGAATTATTGCGGCTTGAGATCACGGACCTGGGGGATATGGACGTTACAGACCTGACCCAGACCGGATTTGCGGAAGACGAGATCCAGAAGCTCTTTGTGGTTGAAGAACCCCCTGAGAAGCGTGACGATGGGGAATATGGGGGTGCTACGGCACTTTCTAGGGGATCATCCCCCTTACGGTATTACCGGAACGAAGAACTCCTTCAAGGGGCCATATTGGACTATGGGTGCGGCAAGGAGGAGCATGAGTTTGAGAAGTACGACATGATCACTCATCCAGATCCGGAGGTGTTACTAATCCAGTATGACACGGTCATGTGCAACTATGTCCTCAATGTTCAACCAAGTGATCATTTAATCGACCTGATACTCGTGAATATCTATCACCTGTTGAAGCCTGGGGGAACCGCGCTGATCGCCGTTGTGTCCGAAGCGGCCCTGAGTGGGACGGCTGCATGTGGCAATCGGGAGCATAAAACCCCGAAGCAGTGGCAGCAGATCCTAGCCCAGTTCTTCAATGTCACCCTGCTTCAAGGATCGTTCACAGGGTATTGTTGTAGGAGATACGATTAAATTCGCGCTATACTGCGCGGATGGCTGGAAATAAAGGCACCACACCTAAAGCGGTAGACCTCTCAAACGGGACAATAACGGTCTCCGAGAAGGCCGTGACGCTCAGTGGCGTGTTCATTAATGTTGTTCTCAGCGCCCATTCGGTAGCAATCAAGAACGGCACCGACACCCTATTCACCATTCCTGCGTCAGCAGCGGCTGGTAATTCATACGACTGCGACAACGCCGAATTCACTGACAATCTCATTGTCGTGCCGAATGCTTCTGGTACTGGCAATATCACCCTCACTTTCAAACCGATGGCGCAGGGCTGATGAGACCTATAGGGCGGAGTAAAGAAGCGGTCATTGTTGATTCCTCTGGGAATGAGATAGCGGCAGAGCTTGGTGCGGCCTGCAAAGTGACGGCGGTATATGAGTGAAGCACAGCTAGATCTATCAAGTCTGGGGGATGAAGACCTCCATGCCATGTTGGAGCAGGTCAAGATCCGCAACAACAAGCGCAAGCAGGAAGAATCCCTAGCAGAGTTTATCAGGGCAGCATGGTCTATATTAGAGCCTGGGACCGAGCTGAAGTGGAACTGGCATCTCGATGTGCTATGCGCTTATCTTGAAGCGGTCAGGGCCGAGAAGATCCGGCGATTAATCATCAACATTCCCCCAGGCATGATGAAGAGCCTGATTGTCTCGGTGTTCTACCCTGCCTGGGTATGGACAAGGGACGCTCCGCATAGATTCTTGTGCGGCAGTAACGAGGGGACATTGGCCACCAGAGACGCATTGAAGATGCGCCAGCTGATTGATTCCGAGTGGTATCAGGAGAACTGGGGAGATACGGTCTCGATATCCAAGGAGCAGGGCGAGAAAACCCTGTTCACCAACACACAGCAGGGATTAAGGCTATCACAGGGTGTGACGGCCAAGGTTACTGGTAAACGTGGTGACACGGTAATATGGGATGACCCTCATGACGCGCAAGGAACCGAATCCGATAGAGAGAGAGAAAATATTCTTGATCGCTGGGATAATGCTTGGTCTTCTCGCCTTAACTCTGCCAACGAATCTGCTGTAATTGTCATCATGCAGAGGTTGCATGCGAAGGACATCACCGGCCACCTGTTGGCCTACAAAGAACTGAAGTGGGTCAATCTCGTCATTCCCATGGAATACGATCCAGATATTATCTTCAATGCGGATCGGGACATCGATAGGCCTGATATTGTTGATCCGAGAACTTCCCCAGGTGAATTACTGTTCAGGGGGATGGTGGACGAGAAAGCCATCACGGCCCAGAAGGAAGTCTGGGGTCCATACGTTACTGCAGGACAGTATCAGCAAAGACCTACTCCGAAGGGTGGTGGTGAGCTGCAGATGTCCTGGCTGAACTATTACACTAAGATGCCGCGAAGAGGCAACAAGATAATCCTCGTAGATCCAGCAGGAGAGAGAAAGCCTGGGGTCAAAGGCCGGAGAGATAACACGGCCATGGGGGTATTCTCCTACGCGCCGGATGGGAACTATTACTTGCTAGACGGGATCAGGGACCGTTTAAACCTTGTCGAGAGGACCAAGCAGCTCTTTGAATGGCATGAGCAGTATAGGCCCGTAGCGGTAGGATATGAGCAGTACGGCGCACAGACTGACATCGCTCATATTCAAACTCAGATGGAGCAGCTGGACTACCGGTTCAAGATCATAGAACTTGGCGGCAAGATGGTGAAAGAGGACAGAATCCGGCGATTAATCCCCTTGTTCGCGGCATCGAGGATCTGGTTACCCCAGACGATGTTCAAAACAATGGTTGACGGATCGGCCCGTGATATCATAAAAGACATTATTGAAGAGGAGTACGGGAACTTTCCTCTAGCAGAGTTCGATGATTTTCTTGATATGATGAGTAGATTATGTGATGAGGACATAAAGACTGTAGCGCCAAAACGAGAGCCTCCCCCTCTCGTTGTTGTACCGAGGAGGATGACCGATGCGGGAGTCGGTTACTAAACAAAACTACAATTAGATTGCGTTAGGAGATAGTCATGCCACAAAGAGTCCAGTTAACCAGGGCTGTTCGATTCGTCACAGATTCGATCACCAGACCAGCCACCACCACGCAATATGCCATTGGTGACGCATTATCAGAAGTTACCACCAACGATTTCTTCACCTTCCTGAACTGTCTCGATGACAACACGAAGACGGGTACGATTGTGGAGGCAAGGCTCAATGTCAGCTCGTATGTCGCAACTGCCCCAGATATAGATCTAAGGTTGTTCCATACCGCGATCACAGAGACTGCGGATAATGTGGCGTGGACCCCGACAGATGCCCACTTGCTCACAGAGATAGGGGCGATAAACTTCGCTACCGGTAGCTACCTCCCAGGCTCAAGAACGGGAGGCGCTGGTGGTAATCAGTCCCAGATAGTCACCGGTCTGAAACACCATGTCCCTGTAGTCAAGGGATCAGGCGTGTCGAGCATCTTCTGCCAAGCTGTCCTAGGGAATACTTACATCCCAGTGGCGAGTGAAATTTACACGGTAACGCTAACCATCGAACAGAACTAAGCGCTGAAGGAGAGATGTTGTGCCAAACGGAGAAGAGATCAAGATTCCGAAGTGGTTAGCGCCCATGTTACTGGGGTTCTTTGTCGTACTGGTTGGCGGGTATATACAATCAGAGGCGGCGGAAGACACTAGAAATCAGATATGGAATCACGCGAAGTCTGATCATGCCCGTATGGCGGAGATGGAGAAGATTCAGCAACACCATGAGACCGAGATCGAGCTGCTTAAACAGGACAACAAGTACATCAAGCTGACCCTGAAATCCATCGCTAACGCTGTGGGCGCTCTAGAACCGGCGTTGCCAGACAATGATTAAGGCGCTCCTCCTACTGCTCGATGATATACCTCCGGCTGCGAAGCTGGAGTTCATTATAGGCATCGTCCTGTTATCTGGGGCGGTGGGAGCCGAGATGTGGGGCTTTGTTGTCCCTGCAAACCTGCACTATCTCTTCGGTGTGCTGGGAGGAGTGATGTTAATGTTCGCGTCTTATACCAACATCAAGCACAAGGACCGGATTCAGCAGGCCGAATCAGAGAGACAACGGGCGGATGTAGAGCTGCGTAAGGCTAGATTGGCGGCAGGAGGATCTCCGGACGACGACAAAACTATTATGAAGAGGTCAGACGAATGACAGACTTACCACTGGCCACGCGGGAAGACGACGACCTTCACTATCAGGAGAACTATTCTGAGAAGGAACTTTCGGAAGAGGATCTCAAGAAGAACCTAGACAAGATCGGGCTAATGCTGGCCGAGAAGCGATCCAAGGCCATCCAACACAGAGAAGAGTCTGGGATGGAGAATATCTGGCGAGAGGACGACGATCACTACGAAGGTATTGACTATACCAGCCGCGCCGACACTACCGAAACAAAGCCCTGGGGCCGAGCTGACGTAAGATCCGGAGAGACCCATGGATCAGACATCTTCTTCAACATCACTCGTCCCTATGTAGACGCATCAGATGCCAGGGTTGGGGACATGCTTTTGCCGACAGCGGACAGAAGCTGGACCCTAGCCCCTACTCCCATCCCAGAACTGGCCCAGATAGCAGAAGGCAAGATCCCCCAGAAGGTTAACAGTCAGATCGATAGCAGCTTCCAGCAGCAAGTAGATGACGGCGATATGGACATGGAAGGGGCCACTACAGCGGCTTTGAAGACCAGAACAGAGCTGGTAGATCAGGTTGCTGCCGAGATGCAGGAAGCTCGGGATAAGGCCAAGATGGCCGAGAAGCAGATAGCGGACTGGCATGTCGAATGTCAGTACATTACCGAGATGCGTTTAGTCATCCATGATGCGGCCAAGCTCGGCACTGGAGTATTGAAAGGCCCAGTCCCGCAGAGGAAGAGAAGTATTGCCTATGTAGACGGCGAGCTTCAAGTCAATGAAGAGACCGTGCCGGTATCGATCAGGGTTGATCCATGGAACTGCTACCCAGATAGCGGCTGTGGGGAGAACATCCACAAGGGCAGCGACTTCTTTGAACGAGACTTTATTGGCGAGAAGCTGCTCCAGGAGATGGCCAAAGGCGAGGATTACAACGAGAAAGAGGTTGGCGAGGCTATCCTTGAAGGCCCACACAGGGCTATCCAGAAGTTCGAGGACGCTGGCAGCGGTAGAGATAACAAGGTCGGCCTGGACGAGCAGCAGAAGATGGATCTGTTCGAGATCTGGCACTACTACGGCAGACTTTCAAAAGAGGATATGACTGGGATCGGCATGGATACGCCAGAAGATGCGCTGTCCTACGTCGATGTAGCAATAACAATGGTCAATAACAGGGTCATCAGGGCTATCAAGAACCCGCTCGACTCTGGAGAGATCCCTTACGACTTCATGGTATGGCAGAGAATGGCCGGAAGACCATGGGGAATAGGGGTATCACGGCAGATCCGCAACCCACAGAGGGTAGTGAACGGTGCTGCCAGGAATATGATGGACAACGCCGGTATGGCTGCTGGGCCTATGTGGATCTTTCTCCAGGGATTGGTCACACCGATTGACGGCAGACTGGAGATTGCCCCGAGAAAGGGCTGGCAGGCTGGAGAAGACGCGGATCTCAATGATGTGGATAAGGCGTTCCGCTTTGTCCAGATGGACATGATGACCGATGATTTGAAGCTGATTATGGATATCGCCCTGAAGATGGCGGAAGACGTAACCGGTATGCCTTTAATCCTACAAGGCCAGCAGGGATCGGCCCCAGAGACGGTTGGCGGCATGCAGATATTGCACAATAACGCATCAACAGTGATGCGCCGTATAGCTCGATTGTTCGATGACATGATCACAGAACCCCACATCCGCCGGTACTACGAGTTCCTACTCATGTACGGCGAAGACGAGATGAAGGGTGATTTCGAGATCAAGGCCCACGGATCTGCCGGATTGCTGCAGAGAGATGCTGATAATCAATTCATCCAGAGCATGGGCGAGTTGGTTCTCGAGCCGAAATTTGGCCTAGATCCACACAAGTGGATGGAGGAACACCTCAAGGGCCAGAAGTTTGACCCAGCCCGATTCCAGTACGATGATGAGGAATGGAAGAAGGTTGTCGAGCAGATGTCCCAGCCTGCACCTGATTCGTCTGTTGAAGTCGCGCAGATCAAGGCTGAAGGCGAGATGGGCAAAGAGCAGCTTAGGGCTGAACTGGCCCAAGCCAAGCTGGCACAAGAGCTTGAGCTGGCCAATAAAGAGATTGAGTTCAATTCCATCATGAAGCAGGTTGACGCTGAGTTGGGTGAGCTTGATCGCGAGGGCCATGAGGCGGAGGTCTTGCAGAAGATCAAGGCATCACTCACTGAGATGGTGATGAAGCTCACGACCCAGAAACAGCTTGCAGGCCAGTCCCCGCAAGTAACCACACCAGCTGTAGAGCCTATGGGCCGAGCAGCCCCAGGACAGGCATTTGTAGAATGATGGAGAGGAAAGCAAGAGTGAGGACGGACATGATGGTGGTCTACAGATCACTAGATCCGCAGGCCGAGGCTAAAGACTGGAGCCTAGTACACCCAGATGATGTCCCAGCCATGCTCAAGGACGATCCAGAGACGATGGGCCGCATCACGACAGGCGAGACAGCGCAGCCACCTGGGGACGATTTCCACTACAGAGCGGAGATAACACGCCATTGAAGACCGAAAAGTTAGATGATGAGCTGCTCAGTTCGAGCATACTGGAGCTGGATGATGAAGAATATCGATCAGCGACATACAAGAAAATTACCGGCTACGCGGAAGAACGTGTTGCCAAACTGCGTGTTCAGGGCGATAATCCGAAATTAACGGATATAGAGAACGCCCAGCGAGTCGGGGCGATCAACGAATGGAAGCGGTTTTTAAGGAAGGCCAATGAGGAACCATTGGTTATTCCTGAGTCTACACTGACCAGGGTTGAATACATTTAGAAGAGATAACATGCCGGAAGAGCAGGAAGAACAAGAGCTAGAAGAGGCCGCTGCAAATGCCGAGGCTGAAGAAGCGGCATTCCTTGAGGGACATGAGGAAGCATCAGCAGACGAAACAAGGCCGACAATCTTAATTGAAGAGTCTGGCCAGGAAGAAGAAGAGCTAGATGAGTTAGACAAGGTATTCGCGGAAGATGGCGAAGCTGCAGCGGGTGAGGCCGACGATAAGTCCGATGAACCCCAGGCAGTGGATCAATCAGGGCAACGTATCAGAACCCTTGAGGGCCAGTACGGCGATATCAACGGCAAGCTCAACCAGCTGATCAAGAAGCTAGACTCCAGCCCGAAGGCTGAATCGGGGCAACCATCGTCTGCACAGGTGATGGAAGCAGCGACTGGTGGCGAGAAGTTTGACGAGTTTAAGGAAGAGTTCCCAGAGTGGGCAGATGTCCTTCAGGAACAGTTAGGGATGCAAGGCAACGCAATATTGGCTAAGATACCCAATGTTGACAAATTACAGCAGCAGGTTGCTGGCCTGAAAGGAGAGATGGCTGATCTCACCGAGCAGGGTAGACAGATGGCTGTATTGGATCTAAAGCACGATGGTTGGGAAGATACGGTAAAGACACCGGCCTTCCGCAAGTGGAGTGCGATACAATCGCCTGATATGCAGGCGCTGGCAGATAGCCCTAAAGCGCGGGATGCTGTCACCATGCTAGATAAGTTCGAGGCTGATCGGACGGCAGCGCAAGAGAAAGCTGAAAAGCGGAAGGAAAGATCAAGACTGGCTAAGGAGAGGTTGGAAGGTTCTGTAGTTCCCATCACGAGTGGTGGCGGCAATGACAGACGGCCTGCAACTAAGTCAGAGGAAGATGCATTCGAGCAAGGCTATAAGGAAGGCTAGAATGTTACGGCGCGTGTAAACGCCCCGACAGATCGGAACGAATGACATAAGTGCCTTCGTTATAAAGAAGAGGAACGAGCTGCACCCCCACAAGGGAGGTGTATTTATCTTTATAACGAGGAAATGTCATGACGACACAGAATTACGACACAACAGCAGAACGGGTAGGCAAGCTAAAGGGTTCAATCCTCAAGCATGCAATCCCCCGAGAAGTACTGGGAATCACCGGTACACAACACAAGATGGGCAAGAACCAGTCGGAGACGGTAGTCTTCAGACGCTGGCTTCCGTATGGAGGCGCTACTACTAGCGCGGCCACCATCAACGCCTGGGTAGTAGATGAGAACGCGCATCTGACATCAGAGGGCGTAACACCTGATGCCGATACGATCACTCCCCAGGACATCACGGTCACTCTGAATCAGTACAGCTGCCTGTACATGTATACGGATAAGACCGCAGACCTGTACGAGGACGATGTTCCGGCGGCTATGAAGAAGCAGACTGGCCAGAGAATGGGCTTAGTCCGTGAGAAGATCCGGTATGGCACGCTGAAGGGTGGAACGAATCTGTTCTACGCTGGCGGCACTACCAGGGGCACGGTTGATGAGACAGTATCTCTTGGCTTGCTGAGAAAGATCTCCCGAAGCCTATTGAGCAACAGGGCAGATCTGATCACCCAGATCCTCACGCCGTCACCAAACTACAACACCGCCTCTGTAGAAGCAGGGTTCTTGGTGTTCTGTCACACTGACTGTGAGAATGACATTCGTGAGTTGCCAGGGTTCATTGAGTGCGCTTCGTATGGTACTCGCAAGGTAATGCACGAGATGGAGCTTGGGGCCTGTGATCGATACAGGTTCATCATATCTCCTGAATTGTCAGAGATCGCAGACTCCGGAGCGGCTGTAGGCTCTACCGGACTTCTGTCTACCACTGGAACGAGCATCGACGTATACCCGATGATCGTGGTGGCTGAAGATGCCTGGGGAGACGTTGCTCTACGGGGCCTCAACTCCTTCAATGTGACTCACATCCCACACACCACCAAAGATAAGAATGACCCACACGGTCAGCGCGGCTATGTCGGCGCGATCTTCTGGTGCGCTCCATTTATCCAGAACGATGGATGGATGGCTGTAGCAGAGTGTGGAGTCACTTCTCTTTAATCAACGACTTAGAGTGACCCTAAGCCTCGCCCAGTGCGGGGCTTTTGGGTGAAAGCTGCCCAAACAGGGTGACTACGGCCTAACTCTAAACAGGAGAAATTTATGCCGCAAGCAAACGATATAAGAGGAGCCACAATGTGCTTCTCAAAAGCTGGCCTTACCGCCGGAACGACTTCCACGATCACCACGACTGTAGCAGTAGCAGGCGCTATTGCTGGCAAGATGGCTACGGCGTATGCCGTTCAGACCAACACTGCCCCAGGCACGACTGACTACAATGGCGATACCTTCACCACTATTGGTGATGACAAAGGTTGTGTCTTTGTGGCGAGTATCATCGCTGCTGGAACCATCGCGTTCCATCAAGGTGCGCTCCAGTCTCTGGATGCTGCTGGTGCATTCAAAATCGCGCCATCCTTCCCGTGGGTTGACCTTGAGACGTATCTGCCATTTGGATACATCATCATCAAGAACAACTCCGGATCGGACTTCGATTTCGGGTCCACGACATGGAGTACTTACGAGACTATGGTGGATATTTCCACCCTGCCATTACGTCCGCAGGAATCGTAAGCAAGAAGAACCCTTGAGTTGAGGGGGCTTCGGTCCCCTCTTCCAAGAATCTCGCACTAACACAGGAAACTAACAATGAGATTATGGGAAAAGGTACGGAACTTAAAGATTGCTAATACGCTTCGTCTGGGTAAGAACTCAGCGATCAAGACAGACAACGCTGATGGGACAGAGTCAACCATCGCCTTAACGACCCTAGAGTCAGACCAGAGGGAGACCAGACAGGAGACCCGCTTCGAGGTCTTCGATGACTTCCTTGATGCTGCTATTGACACCACGAACAACTGGATCGTGTTTGAGGGATCAGATGGTGACGCGACAGTCGGCGTGACGATCACCGCGCCAGAAGGTGCGATCAACATGGGATCTGGCGGAACTGGTGGCGCAGATGACAAGTCTGTGCTGGGCCTTATCCTGCTGGCGAAAGGTTCACTGGTCAGTCTCGGCAAGACGATTGTTGAATATCGTGTGTCGTTTGACCAGATAACAGGTACTAGCTGGGGCTTTGGCCTTGGTGATGTGTTACCAAACTCCACAGAGGTTGCCAACTATAAGGTGAACTCTGGTACGGTTACTGATGACGCAGGGGTCACTAACGGTATCGCCATTATGTTCTCCACTGACGCGACAGCGACTACGTTGTTTCAGGCGGTATCCACGAATGCTGGCACTGTGGGCAATTCCGCCGCAGAGGAAACACTGGTTGTTGGGCCGACAGCAAACACCTATGACATATTGCGGATTGAGGTTGATGCGAATGGTGATGCTAGGTTCTACATCAACGGCGTATTGAGACTGACGCGGCTGACTGCGGTTGCAACGACCTCATTGCTGATCCCTTATGTCTGGGGCGATAGCGGCGATGATGCTGATATTGCTACGGTTGTGACCACTGACTACATCAGGTTCTCAGGGGCGCGTCCGTCAAGTAATGCGTAGCCATTAGCCCCTTCGGGGGCTTTTTTAAACGAAGGAGAGGAAGGTAGAAGATGACTAAGTCTAAGAGTCCAACGACTTTCGAGCTTAACAAAACGCTCAATGACCATATCGAGAAGACCGATGCCAACATGGCCGCGATTCTCGAGAAGTTAACGGGTATGGATGCAAAGGATCGGCCAGCTGTCATGACGAAGACGACAGAGGCCGAGGTTCCGAATCAGACAACCCTGATGACAATCGGTGGTACTGAGGATACTCCGGAGCTGATTACTGAAAACTTGCCGGACATTGACTCCCAGGCATTTGCTGACAAGGCGAAGCTGGAGGAGTTCAATCACGAGCCGGTGGTTATCAGGGTCCATGACACTGCTGAGAAGCAGGCTGATCGGGCCTTTATTGTCTCGGTCAATGGTCAGAAAGAGACCTTTATCCGTGGCCAGCTCAAGACAGTGGCGAGATATTTCGTTGAGGCGCTGACTCGGGCGAAGCCGGTTCATTATGAGAACCAGCCGTTCACTGACGGAGATGGGGCCAGATCTGTGCGCTATGTTGCTCACAGGGGCCTGCGCTATCCGTTTGAGGTAGTCGAGGACCGTAACCCCAGAGGGAAGGCGTGGCTGGCCGAGTGTCTTGCAGCGCCGTCCTAAGTAAAGGAGATGCATGACTTATTTGGAACTATGTCAGGCCTTATGTTTGGAGGCGGATCTCCCTGGCGGGGGCACGGTCCCTACGGCGGTAACCGGTCAGGCCGGCGAATTACAGCGGATGGTGACATGGATAACGAATGCTTATGTCGAGATCCAGAATAGGCACGGCTACGCTTGGAGATGGTTAAGGAACGAGTTTGAGATAGCCACTGTCGCATCTACTTACAGGTACGCCTGGGATGATGCGGCTGTCACTGATATTACTGGTGGTAACGAAGGTGCAGGATCTGCTCTCACGACCTTTAACAGCTGGGATGTTAATGACCGCATAGATCCGCCCAAGATATATCTGACATCAGGCGGTGTTGGTACAGAGAACTGGATGATCTATGTGCCATGGGAATGGTTCCGGAACATCTACGAGATCGGTACTCAGTCTGACGGCTATCCCTCTCATGTCTCGGTGGACCCTCAGAACAATCTAGTGATCGGCCCAGCGCCAGATGCTGTGTATACGATCACAGGTCTGTTCCAGGGCGGGGCGCAGGTATTAGCGGCGAATAGTGATACTCCGGTCTTGCCGGTCCAGTACCATCAGCTCATTGTCTATAAGGCTTTAGAGAAGTACGCCTATTTCGAGTCAGATCAAGCGACATTGAACAGAGCCAGGGTAGAAGGCTCTAGGCTAATGCGTCAGCTAGAGGGAGATCAGCTTCAGCCTATGCGGGTCAGAGGCCCGATGGCATGAATGCATTATTCAAACTCCCCCCACTGCCTGCCGTCCGAAGAGATTACCTTGATTTTGAGAAAGGTGTTGATGAGGTTACTCCGAAATGGAAGGCCAAGCCTGGGTCACTGCAGAGTGCCTCTAATTTCGAGATAGGCCTAGACGGCGGCTATGTTGATATTGAGGGATATGAGCGGTTTGACGGCCAGACTGCCCCATCAGCGGCCACATACATACTTTTAGATGTAACAATCACAGGTTCCTTCAATGGTGGAGACACGGTCACAGGAGCCGACACAGGCGCTACAGGCGTGATTGTGGCGGGAGGGGTGGTAACGAGTGGGGCGCAGGACTATCTCATCCTGACGAAGACCACAGGCACATTCAGCAATGCTTCAGAGAACCTTACAGTCTCCGCTGTTATCCAGGGGAATACGGACGCTGTTGGCATCCCCAATGGCGCTTCGACGCAAAACCTACAGGCCCAGTACAAAAACCTAGCGGCGGATGTGTACAGGTCAGACATCACGGTGGTCCCTGGAACCGGAGACATGCTCGGCGTGTGGGTGTTCAACGACATCGTATACGCATTCAGGAATGCTGTTGGCGGCGCTACTGCCGCGATATACAAATCAACTGCATCTGGCTGGGCTGCCGTTGCTCTGGGCAAAGAGCTATCTTTCACCTCCGGATCTACGGCGATTGCAGAATCAGATGTTATTACCGGTCTAACTGGAGGAGCTACTGCGACGATCACCAGGGTAATGGTTGAATCAGGATCGTGGGCTGGTGGTGACGCGGCAGGGAGACTTATCTTTGCCAGTCAAACAGGAACATTCCAGTCAGAAGGGATAGAGGTATCTGGTGGCGGGGATCTGGCTACTATCGCTGGAGACAGCTCGGCCATCACGTTAAGCCCTTCTGGAGACTATGAGTTTGTGAACTCCAACTTCGGTAGCGGGTATCGGATGTACGGGGTTGATGGGGTTAATAGAGGATTCGAGTTTGACGGCACGGTGTTCTGCCCTATCGACACTGGGATGGGCAACCAGTCCGGATTTAGCGATGCGCCGAACCATGTGACAGAGCATAAGGATCACCTCTTCTACTCGTTCAATCATTCTGTACAGCACTCAGCGATAGGAGATCCGTACAATTTTGAGCCGGTCATGGGGGCTGCAGAGATAGCGACTTCAGACCTAGTAAGTAATTTTGCCATCCAGCCTGGGTCAGAAGGTAACGCTACCCTGTTGATCCTGAACGACAATGTTGCCTACATGCTCTACGGAAACAGCTCATTGGACTGGAACCTTGTCCAGTACAGGGATGAGATCGGCGGATATAAAGACTCTGCCCAGGTCATGGGCCAGACATACTTCATGGGTGAGTACGGCGTTACCACGATTAAAACGACCCAGTCTTTCGGTAACTTCCGAGATGCCACCATAACGGACCAGATCAGGGATACGGTCAATGCCAAGAAGCTGTTGATCACGGCCTCTGTGATCTCCAGAAACAAGAACCAGTACCGGATCTTCTTCAGCGATAAGACCGGCCTGTACATCACCATTCTGAACAATAAGCCGGTGGGGGTAATGCCAATCTCGTTTGACGACGAGGTCATCTGCTCATGCTCTGTAGAGACCAACAGCGGTGACGAGGCTATGTATTTCGGTAGTGATAATGGATTCGTTTACCAGATGGACAAGGGGACATCCTTTGACGGCTCGGACATAGATGCGTTTTACGTCACCCACTTCTACCACGCCAACTCCTTGCGGATGAAGAAGCGATGGATGACGGCTACTTGGGAGGCCCAAGGAGAAGGATATGCCCAGTTCAGCTATTCATACTCCCTAGACTATGGCTCTGCCTCCACAGTCCAGCCCCAGTCGGTAACGGTAGACAGTACCGTAACTGGCGGATCTAGCTGGGATGAATTTGTGTGGGACTCCTTCACCTGGGACCAGACAGACCTTAGTCCGGTGACGGTAAGACTAGCAGGATCTAGCGAAAACATTTCTCTAACGGTGAGCAAAAGCTCAGACTATATGAAGCCAGTTGATTATTCGGGCGTGTTCTTCCGGTTCTATCCAACAGGCAGGCAGAAACGATCATGAGGTATACCCAATGACAGCTCCATGGTACGTCCCCAGCGGGACTCCGATAACAAGCTCATCTGGGTCTTCCCAGCTAATGAGAACAGAATTTGGGCTGATCGAGACAGCTTTAGATCAGCTCCCAGCCCTGACTTCCAGCAACTTGGTGGCGGTTAACTCTGGCGGTACAGCCCTAGAGGCGGTATCCCAGCTAACCCTGATCGGTGACCTTGACTTCAGTAACGCGAATCCGGAGATCCGTGGCGCTGATACTGACGGCATACTGTACATCACGGCAGGTACGACCAACATCCTTGGCGCATCGATCCGCCTGCACGGTGATACCGAGACCGCTGCTGATGATGTAGAGTTCTACGGCTCGGCCACCCTACAGCTTCTCTATGATGATTCGGGATCTCTGTGGGATTTCCAGGCCAATGCGGTAACGACCACTGGCGCACTGACCGGCGGCGTGTTAACTGGATCTACCAGCATAGCCACTGCTGCTGGAGCAACGGTTACGGAATTCTCCACCGACGGGACCATGGGCGGAAACAGCGCAACGGCGCTCGTTACCGAGTCTGCTGTTGTAACTTACGTTGCGGCCCAACTAGGCGCTGCCGATACCTTGGCCGAGATCTTGGCCGTAGGCAACACCACAGGCGGCACGAATCTGGAGATCACCAACGGTGACGCTATTGTGACCACCGTGGGCAACCTCGCACTGACACCCGTAGCCGGATCAGCT
>Ga0208433_1000099_pt1 | contig 53335 bp, 86 predicted proteins | sample 3_EtaG_FD_184075 | JGI IMG/M metagenome (GOLD analysis project Ga0208433, IMG submission 184075) | Marine viral communities from the Subarctic Pacific Ocean - 3_ETSP_OMZ_AT15126 metaG (SPAdes) (version 2) | ecosystem: Environmental > Aquatic > Marine > Oceanic | place: Pacific Ocean | collected...
ACCCCCCTAATATGCCAATCTCCTGTAAGAATTGCCGATGGTGGTTTAGCTTTTCTTTTCATAATAAGCTACCTTTATAACATTATTTTCTTCTTCTATATATCTGATGTTCTCTCTATTTATATCAAGAAAGAGTTCTATTGTTTTGATGTTTCTATCAATATCATTTATATAATCACGAATATCAACTTTCATTCCAAGAAAATCTGGTTTGGTTATTTCTTTGATTTTTAATTTCTTCCAAGAAAATCTAGTTTGTTTCTTTCCTAAAATCTTTTTTGTAAACCACTTCATTCTCCCCTCCCACATAAAGGACAAATGTCAGGCATGATTGCCTCAAATTCTTCTTGCCATTCTTCTAAATTTTCTTTTAAGATATTCAGCTTTTTATCTATCATAATTTCTATGTTAGTTATTATTACATTCAATCTCCCTACTCTATTCTCATTCGTTTTTATCAATTCCTGATGTTTAATTAATTTGTTTAATTCGTCTTCGTATTGAGTTAGTTTAGATACTTCTTCAATATCTTCCTCCAACCCTATGATTTTATTTATAGTAATCTGTAATTCAAAGTTTCTATTCTTTTGACATTCTAACGTATTAGCAAATGTTTCTAGCTTGACCAGACAACCCTCCGCCTCGTCTATCCAGACATACTCCTTTATCTTCTCCTTTACTTCTTCTAAGTCTTTACAGGTATAGGCACAATCCTGCCTTTCTTTATTTAAGACCCTCCCTATGTTAAAAAGGGATTTGTCTATGACATCAAGGTGTACTATCTTGTTCAGGTATCGAGCAACTTCTCCCCCTGACATAGCAAGGAGGAAAGGAGATTCCAACTGCCCTTGCATGTTTAAGGGGGAGAAGTTTATTAGTTTTTTGATTTTGTCTGGTACGTCCTGACCGAAGGAGGCAAATCTAGTCGCTGTTTTATTTATATGGGAATCATAATAATTCCCTTTTCCTTTTTTTCTTGCAACATCCTCTTTGCCTATCTGTATTTTAACTTCTGTATCCCCTCCCCAATTACTTCTGAATGCATCTCCACTAGGTTTGTTATTAACTACCCAATTCAAGGCTCGTAGAATAGCGGATTTACCACTGTCCGACTGTCCTGTGATGATGTTCACCCCTCCATCAAACTCAAGCGTGGAGTCTTTGTGGCTTTGAAAGTTAGAAATAGAAAGTGAGTTAATCATCTATTATGTCCTCCTTTGCTACACAGTCCAGAAAATCCTCCAACAACATTATACAATGTTTATATAACCTTATCGTATTGATTGACCTCTTAGCAAACCGTTCAAAGTCGGATATAGCAAAGAGGATGTAGTTCTCCTTCTTACGGTAAAACTTGAATATAATAACAACTGGTTTGTTTACTTTCAGTCGCTTCCTCTTTCCTATTTCGTTTCTATACCAATCCAGTAGTATACATCTACCTTCACTAAGGAGGGTATCAAACGTAGCTTTCTTTACATCCTTAGTGTCTATCCATATCTTTAGTTTGTCTGGGTCTGGGAGGAAGGTGATGTCACCCACAAAGGAAGTCTGAGCACTTCTGGATATAGTAGACTTCGCTCCACTACCTGCTGTCCTCCAGAACCAATCCTCTTTATCATTCCGTTTACGGATAAAGGAACTACAATACCACTTGGTTAATATCCTAGCTATCTTTATTTCGTAGCTGTTGCCTTTGGCTTTCTGTCCTCCCTGTTTCATTCTCCCTCCACTCGTAATAGCAATCTGCACAATATTCATTTCTAAAAACAGCACAACTGACTTCATGTAATATGTGTTTATTATCCTCCTTCTCTATCTCTCTTATCCTTGCTAATTCTTTATCGTCACTAATAAGTGTCTTTGCATAATCAAGAGCTTGTTTAATAGTCATACGCCAAACCTCTCCTTCCGTTTCGGTTTCACTTTTTCCTCTACCTCTTGCCAATCATCTTCTATCTCTTGAATGGTATCTTTTAATAGTTCGGGATTCTCTTCAAGTTCTACTATCTGGTCGTCCTCATAGCCCAGATGCTTTACAATACTTCCAACATTGTCAATACCATAGTCAAACAGTACATCAAACTCCGCCTCCCTGAATGGCTTTGCTACCTTGTTCCTCTTAAGCCTAGCCTTAACCCTTACACCATATACCCTAGACTGTTTCTTTACTGTCTTCTTTAACTTCTCCCTGACAGCAAGCCAACATACCTGATGGGTATAAAAGTCTAAAGCTTTTCCTCCTACCCTTCTATGCTTGTCACCGAACAGACCAGCATTTATATTATCCCTCACTTGACTTATGCAAATAAGGGTGGCATCCTTATCCTCCATCGTTTCGCATAGATGGCTGAAGAAAGCATTAGAAAAATACTTAGCCTTTTCCATCCCATAAGTACCCTCCAAATCCTTATCTGTTTTGACACTTTGTTCTACCCTCTTTTTTCCTTCTGCTGAATCGAATGCATCTAGGGAATCAGCTACATATAGGAGGAACTCTCCCTTCTTTAAATCCTTAACCCTCCTTTGGTAGTCCCTTCCAAATTCCTGACAGGTAGAAGACTGTATCCATTCTACACCTTCGACAAAATCAGACCCATACATCTCTTCAAGAGGGAAGTCCATAACACCCTCCCTGTTGTTGTATACTACCATGACTTTCTTTACCTGTGGGAATAATTCACTTTCCCTGTCTTTGATGTGATAGAATGTCTGAGCACAAGCCTCAAGGGCAAGGAGGGTTTTTCCAGAACTACCATCTCCCACTAGATTGACAATTCTCCCCCTTGCCCAGCCTCCTTTTCTTCCTTTCCCACTTGCTGCAAGATTGAGAAGGGTGGAGCCTGAATCCAGAAACTCCACCCTTGTTTTGTTGTCCTCCTTCCTTGACCTTTCCTCCACCTGTTCGACTGTAGACTTACGTCTTCTTTTAAACTTCTTCATAGTTTGTTCTCCTCTAGGAATAGTTGAAATTTATCTTTGTCAACATGCCACCGTCCTCCAACCTTCCTACCTACGATAGTCTTGTTCTGAATCCATACCACAATAGTTTGGGTAGATATACTCCCAAACCCTGCCTTCTGATATTCAGCAACAGCCTGTGATGGAGTAATAGTGTCTTTCTTTTTGGTCATTATTATTTCCTCTTAAATGATTTCTTTTTCTTCTTTGGCTTCTCCTTCTTGGAGGACTTCTCCTTCTTAGACGATTTCTTCTTGGACTTCTTAAGTTCGTCCTGTTTTTCACAACAACCCTCAAATATATCTTCGTCACAGTCCTCACAGTCATCTTGCTTGTTTGTATCAACACCGTATTCTAATCCTGCTGGACATGGGTTATCATCGTCTTCCTCTCCTTCGTCATCATCTTCTTCCTCTCCTTCATCCTCTTCTCCTTCCCCATCATCATCGTCTTCCTCTTCTTCCTCTTCTTCTTCATACTCAGGAAGTTCATCCTTTTTTCCTTTCTTCTTTTTTCTACCTTTTGGTTTTTCTTCTTCCTCTTCCTCTTCTTCGTCATCATCACCTGTCTGGTAGAAAGCCTCCTTGACCTTTTCAGCTTCAGGAACTATCAAGGCTGAATCAAGCGCATAGGTACTCTCCATAACGTCTTCGTCATACGGTTCCTCCCTGTCTTCAAATTCAATGGACTCCGCCTTTATAAATTTTCTACCTTCACCAATGCTTTCCTCCCTACCCTTAAAGGAAACAATGAATCCATCGTCTAGGTCAGCAAAGGCAACATTACCCTCATCACTGTCCCTACTCTCCTGTCGGAGATACTTCTCGAAGTTATGGAAAGACATATCCCAAACTTTGATACCTTCAAATTCCTCATCTTCATGGTCGAATACATTATAAAAACATCTCCACTTAGCCCTTAACTTACTAATGTATTCCTTATGTCTTACTTTGTCCTCCTTCATCTTGTCAAACATTTCATCACAGATAACACAATGTCCTCCAAAGGCTTCAGATAAACATAGGACAGTATCCCCATCCTTACCTACATCATAGTGGACAGGCACTATCAAAGAATATTCTTTCTCCCCTACTTCTACTTCTGAAGGGATACCCTTGTACTCCTTAAGCTTTGCGTACCATTCTTCCTCAATGAGCCAGGGAAGTATATCTATTTTATTCCTCTCCTTGCCTTTGGTTTTCTTCGGCTTATACCATGTGATGTCGTCCTCTCCACCCTGCTGTTCTTTCAGGACTTTTATGTCAAGGACACTTTTCTTCCCTCCACCTCTTTCTTCTCCTTGCTGACTTCTCCTTCTTTGTCTCTCAGCAAAACCATCATCTTTTTTCTTCTTACCCATGCGGACTGTTTCTCCTCTCTTTAAAATAAATTTGAAATGCTACCCTACACAATGTAGGATATATCAACATTACAATTACAACTATTACACAACATCTAATTGTAAACCAACACAACTCTGTCACCTTTCCCTCCTTCTCTTTCTATCAGGCTTTGGTTCAGCGTTATAACCAGACACATGGAGTGTCACTAAATTTTCCAGTGCCTTTTTCTTATGGTCGAATGCTACCATGACCCCTCTTAGTATAGATAATTCGTATAACATTTCTACATAGTTATCAAATGCAATTTTATGTTTCTCCTGTAGGAGGATGGTGTTTGCCACCACCTTGTCTGTGACTTTTTCTAGGTCAAACTTGTCTGGGTTAGTTCGTATCTTCTTGTCCAGACCTGCATCTGTTACTTCAAGTTCCTCCTTCGCATTGCTTTTGGCTACTTCAGCATCGGAAGTCTTTAGGGAATAAAAGAGGTACAGTCCTGCTTGTCTTTCCCATTCCTCCTTCAGGTTGCCTTTCCCAATTTCTATATCTTTTTTATAATCTCCTTCTTTCTTCATAAAACCTTCCTTTCTATATATAGTATGTACATAATCACGAAATTTTGGAAATAATTATTTTTCTAAACATTTAAGGCAAGCGAGGGTAAGCCCTGCCCTCCCTGAATTAAAGAACGGTTCTTCAAACATTGAGATAGCTATTGATGCCTGTGTATTTTCCTTAGACAGTAAAACAGTACACATATAGCCTAGAATCGCCCACCTCACGCTTTCAGGGTCGTCCTCAATGCCCTTAATCACCTTTGCTACCTTATCCCACTTACTACGCTTATCAAGGAGTAGTCTACATAAATCAATAGTCTTTTCTTCCTCCGTCTTGAATGCCTGTATAGCCCTCTTCCTGTCTTTAGGTTTCAGGTCTATTACTTGGTCTAAGAGGACAAGGGATTGTCGAGGACAACCATCCGCTTTATTAGCAATCATAGCTATAATTTCAGCATCAATGCCCTCTGCCTTGTCTTCATCAATCGTTACCTCCGTAAGGAGTTTAATCAATAAAGTCTCCGTTAGCTTGTGTACCTCAAACATAGTACACCTATTCCGTACCGTAGGGAGAAGTTTCTTCGGGTCTGTGGTACAGAGGATAAAATATACATGTTTTGGTGTGTCCTCCAACGCTTTCAATAATGCGTTTTGGAAGTCCTTAGTAGTAGCATGTACCTCATCCAGTAGTATAACCTTGACTTTCCCTCCCAAAGGTTTGTAATGTATGTTTTGTAATATACTCCTTGCTGTATCTATCCCTCTGTTGCTACCTGTATTAATTTCTAAAAAGTCCTGTGGGTCACATCCCAGAATGTTAGTCACTATCCTAGCAAACGTAGTCTTACCACAACCACTAGCACCATGAAAGAGGAATGCATGTGGTATTTCCTCCATGTCCCTTTCAAGTATTGATTCCAGACTTTTCACAGCGCTTTTATTTCCTACTACATCCTCTAGCTTTGTCGGTCTGTATTTTAAATGTAAAGCCATTATCCCTCCTTCCTAAAATGAAATTCCTTAAGTGGAATAAAACACTGTGGTTCATATCCCTTGAAGTTCAGAAATTTAGATACTTCCTTGAATTTATTTTTACCTATAGTATATGTTCCCCTCTTTGCCTGTGTCCCTCCAATCCATACAACCTTAAACAAGTCTGGTTTTATAAACTTGATTGCTTCGACACAAAAACCAAAGGCTTTAAGTTTTTTGAATACTTCAGTACCATACTTTTTATACACTACTACTCCTTTGGAGTTCTTACTGACATATCCAATGTGCCTCCTTCGCTTACCTTTCAGTTGAAGGTATATCTGTCCTAGATGGTCTTCAGTTATCATTTTCTTCCTCGAACCTGACCCTCTTTCTATCTGTTTTCTCTTCTATGTTAATAGTATCAACATTTGGATTTTGTTCACGAATTTTTAATAGTGTAGGTAATAAGTTTTGTAACCTCTCTACATATTCGTTGAAGGTTTCTTGTGTTGTTTCCTCCTTTCCATTTGAAACCCTCCTTTCGTTAACCGTCATAATCCAGTTGCTTATCAAGGTAGTTATTATCTGTTCTTCAAGTGCGGCTGCTCCCACAGAGGTTAAAAGACTAAACATTGTTTCACCTATCGGATTTAATACAGCCTCATGTATTGCCTTAAAATCTTTTTCTTTCATATCTTAATCTCCTTTTTTTCATACCAGTTTTTGTTGGAAAATTCAGCTTCAATCTCCAACGGAGTAATAATCCATTTAAACTCTTTCTTGATGTCCTTGCACATTATTTGCTTTGCTTTCTGCAATACGTCCTCACTCTCCTTCTGGTTAATATCCATAACCATGTCATCATGTATTTGTCCGATGATTTTACTTTTCATTTTGTACTTCTTTAACCATTTGTTCATCTGGATTATACTCCATAGGAGACAATGGAACGCTGGCCCTTGATTGGCAAAGTTCAAAAGCTGATTCTTAGACATGACCCCGAAACATCTAAATCCAGACATCATCTCTATGTACCCTGTCTTCTGATAATTCTTAATCCAACCCTCTTGCCAATCCTTATGTACATGGTAAGTATTCCAGAAGTCTTCCTCCACGCCCTTGATATGGTCTGTGAAATCATCTCCATTGCCTATGCCCTTCCGTATTAAATGTTTCCTCAATTCCTTATCGTCTTTAGTCTTTAACTTCATTGAAGTAATAGCTGTCAACAGGTTCAGGGCTATAGGTTCATACCAACTCCCATAGAGTTGTGGGAATACAAAACTGTTCTTACCACAATACCTGATATCTTTTGTTACCTGACTCTCCTTCAGGGCATAACATTTTGATGCCTGTGTTTTATGTATAGTAGCAAAATCCTTAATGATTAGAGGGTCTTTACTGTTACAGCCAGCCATTGATAATTCTATTCCTACATAGTCCAACCCTCCAATCATCCCACCTTCTCTCGGGATAAAACTTTGTCGGATTATCTTACCCATCACTGGGTCTCTAATAGGCATGTTTTGAAAGTTGGGTTTGTCGGATGAACTTCTAAAGGTCTGGACAGTATGAAGGTTAAAGGAGGGATGTAGATATGATTTCACAGACCCCTTTATGATGCCTTTCAGAAATGTGTTAGCCACTTTCTTAAGTTGCCTTAGTTGTATGATAGGCTTGACCACAGGGGAGTCTATAAGTATCAGGTTGTTTTTGTTTACTGATGGAGCACCTTTGTCTGTGTATGCTGGTGGAGTAATCTTTAATTTGGTAAACAATATCTTTTTCAACTGGTCATTAGAATCTAAATTAAATTTATCTCCATAGGTCTTCTTCCACAGTTTTACCTCCTTCGTCCTTGCTAATTCTAATTCCAACATGGAGATTTGCTGTTCGGCATTCTTCTTCTGTCTCCTACAGTGCCTTAAGTCTATACGGATACCGTTCTGCTCCATGTCCGCAAAGGCTAGAGTTCCTTCGTGAAATAATTTATATGCTTGGTCGTTCATAAATAAACTTCCTCCATCTGTAACTTAGCCAATCTAAATTGTAACATGGAATCCATACCACAATACTTTAACAGTTCTTTTTCTGGTGCTTCATGTATCTTATTAAATCCGTTTCCATCATCACACTTTAAATATTTATCTAGGTGGGAGGCGTAGTCTCCCTGTCCAAAGTTGACATAAGATTGGAACTTCAATCCTGTTATTCCAGAACGGTTATCTATAATGTGGGAGGCTTGCATCGTGTCCCAGACCCACCCTCTAACCTGTACACCTAAAATATTTCTACTCCATTGGTGTTCAAACTTAATGTTTTGGGCTGTCTTCTTAATCCTTCTCTCCCTTAGTACATGTTTCCACCGTCTAATAAGCTTATTGGTTAACATGAATGAATAGGCTACCTCGTCCTTCCAACAAACACTACAACATACTATTTCATGCCCCTCCTTGTAAGGCTGTAGCCCTGTAGTTTCATAGTCGAAAGCTAACAGGTCTGGAGGGTATTCAAGATGTTCCTGTAATTGTTTTTCAAAAAATTCTTGTAACATGTTGTTTGCCCTAAATTCATTTAGAATATCTATATTGTAATCATACTTAGGGAGGGGAACTTTCACCTTCCGTAAAGCTGTCCTGATATCCTGTTGAAATAACTTCTTTATTGTCTTTACTCCCTTAGACCGTAAGATAAAACTTGGGTGGAATGTAGGGGCTACCCAGCTCTCCGATGTCTGGTCAGGAATTATAAAACCCCTCCACTTATTTATCCCTCCTGATGCCCCTTTAAAACGGACAGTTAAGAAACTATCCAAAGCCACTCCACCCAATAGAAGTATTAGTTTAGGTTTCTTCTCCTTAATCACTTTTAATACTCTCGGGTTGCAACATTTGATTTCCCTCTTAGATGGTGTCCTGTTCTTGGGAGGACGACAGGCTACAGCATTTGTCTTCCAACAATCTTTGTCTAGGTCTATACCGTACATGTTTAGTACGTCCCTTAGTACCTGTCCTGCCTCCCCCACCAGTTGTACTCCCTTCTGGTCTTCTGTTTTTCCTGGTGCCTCAGCCACCACAAGGATATCCTTCCTCCCTTCACCTGTCTCCTTCATATAGGGTGTCTTGCATCCCTTGTGTAGCTTACACTTTAGGCAACCATCACTTTCCTCTACATCTTTAAATATTGTCTTCATGTTATTAGTTGTATAGTATGTTGAAAGGTTTTAGTTTTAAACTTTAATGTTTCCTCCCCCACTGTCATACTCTGTGTCTTGCCTAGTATTTCATACAGGAAGTCAGGTACTATATGGAAGGAGATTTCCTTGCCTGAATAATCTATCTTTACATGTTCATCTATCTGTCCTAATGCACACTCTCCATGACATAACATAGTGTCTTTCTTTATGGTAACTTTTACCATGCGATTGCCTGTAACAATATCCTCGTCAGATAAAATCCTTGTTCGTTCCAAACTCTCCTTAAGTTCTTCAGGGAGGGCTACTTTAGTCCCTTTAATCTTCTTACTTAGAAACGCCTGTACGTCTGGATACTTAACATCTACCTTCCGTATACACAGCACAGCCCCATCATCATTTTTAAACATTGACCAACTCTTATTAGATGCATAGGAGATGGGTACGAAGGAGATTAATGTGTGACTGATGGAGGCTGGCACAAGACATTTCCTTTTAAATGCATTTGTTTTCATAGTGTACTCTGTAACCCTATAGTTATCACTGGAAATTACCTTGTCTCCTTCAATCAGGATATTATGTAAAGCATTCCCTGTCTCCGCCACATTGAATCTACATAGTTTTATACCGTCTAAAAAGTCCTGAGGTATAGTCTTCCATTTGTCAGGGAGGGCTACGTCTGGAATATCAACTCCCTGTGATACCTTTAGTTTAGCCTTTGTAGTCTTGCCTGTGACAGATACCACATCTCCCTTCTGTTCTATCTGGATGGTATCATCCTTCATCTTTTGTAACAGGTCAAGGAGTTCTTTTGCTGGCACAGCTCCTTTAATCTTCGTCCTGATAGGTGCAATTATTAAGATTTCATCATTGAAGGAGATTATCTCCCTACCATCAAACATAATCAGGTTGTCTTGTTCGGTTAGTGCTGTGCCTGTCATAGCTGGTTTAGTCTTCTCTACTGCATTTAATAATGTTGTTCTATTCATATTCCCTCCTATCCTAAAATGGTTTTAAAAACTAGGAATTTGTGTTATATCTCCCTTATAAAATATCAATACGTTTTGATGTGTTTTTCCTATCTTCCTGTTTTTTGAAAATTGACCTTCTATTCTGAGAGACAAACTCCCTATATGTGTGACTAAGACACAATCATTATAGAACAAAGCCCCCTCCTTATCAAACCCTCTTATAGTATCCCCTACTAAGTTATGGTAAAATCCTTTTTTGTCTCTTATATTAGAAACTACGAAACAAGCAAACCTATTGTTTTTCAAAAGGGAGACCCCCTCTTTTATTATTTTATAATAATGGTTTAAAAATTCTTTATAGGTTTTTGCATTGCTTAAATCTTTTGGGCTGTTTTGATATATCTCTAGGTTATAGTATGGAGGACAACTGAAAATAAAATCGTGTTTTTTTCCTGTTAGTTTTTTCATGTTGGCACTATCCCCTGTTATCCATTTAACTTTACTGTCTGTTTCTAGTATCTCCTTCCCTTGCACCCTGTTGGCTTTTATTTGTGACTTACTTAAATCAATGCCTGTATATTGATAATTTAAATAGCCTGCTACTATCCCTCTGACACTTCCCCCAGCAAAAGGGTCTAAGATGCTTCCTCCCTTTGGGCAAAACCAGCTATACATTAATTCACACAGTACAGGGTCAAATATCGAAACCTCACCAACCATCCTTATCTTTTGTGAAACTTCCTTAGTTCCACTGTCTTTTGCCCATAACTTTACGTTTTCCCTCCCTAGCTCAGATTCAATTCCTAAAGATATCCACAGTTTCTTCCTCTTTTGCCATACACCCTTTCTTGCATCTAGCACACTGAATGGAGACATAGTATATTTTTCCCTAATCTGGTTTTTAGTCAAAGGGACTTCATTAAAAAGTCGTTTTGTTGTTCTCTTTTTTAAGGATAAGGTCATTATATCTCCCAGACATCAAGGTTTAATCCGTAGCATTGTTTCAGGTCTTCTACTGTATGGCTGTAGTATGCTTTTAATAAGGCTTTTATTCCCTCATCCATTGGAGGGAATCCCTCCGCCCTTTCATTCTTCATTCTTACGGTAATAGGAGTATATTCTATGTTAAAATGGTCACAGAAATTATCTACTGTGCCTTGTACGTTCTTTATGATTTCTTCAAAGATATATATTATTACAGAACCCCTCTTGAACGCCCTAGAAAATGGAACTAATAAATCAAAATATCTCCCCCTGTGTACATAATTAAAAGGTGATGTTCTTAACCCATGAGGAATTTTCCTCCATCTATCACTACATAACTCCAGACTTATAGCTTCTGCAAATTGTTTTGTTTCGTATCCATTCATCCAACTCCAACACCAGTTGGAATATGCCCTATCTACAGGGTTTCGTAGGCAAAAGATTATTTTAATATCAGGTAATACCCTCCCAATGGTCTCTGCCACCCCCTCCACCTCTAGGTAGTTAACTGTCTTTTCACCGTAAAGGAGGAAAAATTTGGTTTGTTTATTAGGTCTATGTCCTCCGATACAGAATGGTTTGAATAATTCATCATAGGCTTGGAGGTAGTCTTCGTCAGGTAGGGTCGGGTCTGTAAAGACCTTCGGCTCTGGTATGAATGGAGTAGGCATGTATATCCTAGTGTGTTGTGTTAGGCAATCCGCAAGGGATGTAGTGCCAGCCCTCGCTGCCCCTGCAATAATAAAGTCTGGTTTCATTTTAAAAGTTTCCTCACTTTCCGTATAAAAGGTCGGACATATGTTCCCTCCACATATGACCATTTAGGTTTAACAATCTTCTGCTGTTCCTTTATTAGTTTAGAATAAGGGAGGGTATACACTTTGTCATTGATTTCTTCTCCATTACTGACACGCAGAATAGAGTCTTTAGGGACATATATACCCTCCCTGTCATAGTCTTTGTCAATGAATCCTATTACCTCTGTGCCTATGTTCATAAACAACTTACCTGTTATCCAGTTTTGTTCATTACCCTCCTTCGTCTGGAACACTACACTATACTTTGAATCAATACATATTTGGAGGCATTCAGGAAACTTTATATAGCCCAGTAACCAGTAGTTATCTTCCTTTGATAAGATGTCGTTCCATCCTCCACCAGCTATAAGCTTTGTCATGTCTATGTCTTTGGTAAGCCTTAGAAAATCCTCTGTCCTGTTCTTTGCTCCACCAGCATAAAAGAATCTGTCCTCCTTGCGGTGGAATTGTTTTTGATTCTTATAAATAGCATGGCAATAGTGATAGAGGTAAGTCTGCCATCCCATCTCCTGTTCTGTAATGTATGCATCAGGCTCCTTGCCAAACATCTCCGTTAGTTCCTGTGACCATTTGTTAACATCCACACACATGTTTATATGTGGAGGGTTGTACTTGTCAAACACTTCCTTAGTTATCTCTGCTATTTCAAATATTCTTTTATGTCTGCTGTAGTTCGGGTCAAAGGAGAGTTTCTTCGTAGTGTCCGACAGGTTATAAATAGCTCCTATGGAGATAACAGCATCTATCTTTTGCCCTGTGTATCTCTTCATGCTGTACACAGGGGAGAAGGACTTATCTATTGTATATATGTTATATTCCCATGACAGCCTAGCTACTAGGTATGCCATAAGCTGATAGGCTGGGTTGATAGCCCTCCTGTCTATCCATACTTTCCTAGTGCTTGGAGAGAATGCTAATATATTCATTTTGTCCTCCTTCTGGGTCGTCTGCCACCAGAATTTTTGGAGCGGAAGGAGGGAATCGAACCCTCCCTTTCATCTGGTAGATGACGTATCTCCTCTTGATACTTCTTCCGCATTCCTTTGTTTAAAATATACAGGTATCTATGTTGCCATGTCACCTCCGCCTTGATACCTTTTTCTTTTAAGAACTCCTTGCTACTGGTCTTGTACTTATGCCATAGAGATACAGCATGGGTACGCTCTCCATTTGGGAGAATATAAAAATGTGTTTTATGTTTTCCCAGAGAAAGAGCATTGGTAGCCTGATAGATGATACCAGTGTTGCCCATTGCCTCATCAGCATACGTTATTATGAATTGAATGTTTGGATGTACTTGTTTGATATAACTTAGTAGAAGGGAGATTACCTGACTTTCACTGAACTTAGGGAGGGCATCTGATAGCCACATCCTGTCGAACTCACAGTGGTTGTCTAACGTAATCAATTTTGATATGGTACTCTTTTTGGTTGGATTCATGCCATAGCCTAACTGAATAAATCCCTCTGTCTTGTTGACAGCAAAGGATAGAAAACTGTTTCGTGATACCTTTCTGGAGTAGTGGTGTTTGACTACTCCTTTCCTCGCATGGTCTAAGGTACACTTAGTAAGGGTCAGAGAACCGTTGGTTATTCCAATCGGCTCCCTGACCAGCAAACCCTCTTTGTAGATTAGGCTTTTCATCCTATGTAATAATACTTCTGGTTCTTGTGTTCTACGATGTTGAACTCCATCAGGACTGACAGGGTAAACCTCAATGACCCTGCGATACTTGGTTTGGTACAAGACCCTCCTAGCACTTCGTCTACTTCGTCTACGATGTCATCGTATGCCTTGCCCTTCTTACACTTCTTCAGGACTTCATGCATAGCCTGTACTCTGGTCTTGCCTTTCTCTCTCTTGACTTTCTTCTTAGCTGGTTTCTTTTCTTCCTTCTTGGAGTTCGTCTCCTTGACCCTACCATTTTTACCTTTCTTCTTTGTCATTCTTTCTCCTTTCTCTTTCTTGACATTAAATTTAGTAAATCCCAATACGTTTAATACCTTTGCTGTCCTTGCTGTGAACACATCATCCTTGTCAATCTCTTCCCCTGCTTCCTTCAGTTCCTCTATCATGGTCTTGAAGTCATCCTTGCCTATCGTATCTTCACATCCCTCCAATAAGACCTTGTTCATTTCGTCCACAGCATACTCAACGTCTTTTGGTTTCAATGCTGATTCATCCTTTGTCATTGTTTCCTCCTTTGGTTAAGGTTTGAATATAAAGTTAGTTAACACCTTGCAATTATACAGTTAAGCATACTCCTTCCTGTTCTACATTTGTCTCTACTACCCACAACCTTGCGCCTCCATCTGGTGTTTTTCTACAAGCACACTTAGCTCCAAAAGTCTTAAATGCGGCTTGTATCCTGATTGCCATTTTAGTTGTGGGAACATATATTGAATCTCCCACCTCCATCCTGTTGAAAAGTTTTTGATATTCAATCTTACTACCCCTGCGAATATCAGGTACAGGAAATCCTTTCTCTACTTTAAAATTGTCAAAACCATTAAGCCCATAGTTTACTCTTTTCACTTTCATTTGTTCCTCCTTTGGTTAAGGATTAAAAATATAAGGCTCTACTATAGTATGTACATAATCACGAAATTTTGGAAATAATTATTTTTCTTTTTTCTCCCTCCTTTCTTTCAGTTTAGAATCTAGGTATGGTCTACCTATCTTATAGGACATTAATACGTTCACCTCAGCGTTCAGGTCGAAGTCATCGTCTCTTTGTTTCAGTACACCAATACGCATAAGCCCCTTTGGTTTTTCTTCTGGTTGCTGATTGAGGGCAAAGCAAATATCAGACTCATTTATTTTACCTACAGACTCAGCCCAATCTCCTTGCTTGATGTCCTTCTGTGTCCTCATGGTATTAGATTGGCTTGCCGTCACTACCAAACACCTCCTTTCCTGTGCCATTGCTTTATGTGCCATCCACACCTCGTCTATCTGGTGTCTTGTGTCCTGTCTGGTATTGTCTGCGGAGAACTTGTCTGCCATGTCAGTAACTATAATATCAGGCACAAACCCCTCATAGTTTTCCATATTAAGGAGATGTGTCTTCAGGTCTGCCACCGTAGCTCCTTTGGAGGGATACTTAATAAATCTAAACCTGTTCTTTCTTAATAACCCTCCATACAGTATTCTATTCTTTGCCAATACCATTTCTTCAGACAGGACTTCCCTCTTAACCTTCTTGTGCCATATTGCTTGTTTATACTCTTGCTTGCAATTTGTACATGTTTTATATCCCCTCCTTCTAGCTGTTGATGGTTTAAGCAACTCATCATTATCATCAAACACGCCTACATCACATTCTCTCTCCTTCCTTTCGCAGGTATTCCTTTGATTCTTTACACAGTCGAACAGTGGGAGTAGTAGTTCGTCAAGTTCTTTTGTCGGGCATGCATTAAGGTATTGATGTATACGTTTCACCATCTGTTTTTCTGACATCTCCAGACTTGCATACACAACCCTGAATCCCTCCGACAGTCCCAGCAATGCCATCCACATAAGCCACCATGACTTTCCTATACTGGATACACCTACAAACGATACCAGATGCTCTCTTTCAAAATGTCCGACAATCCCTCCTAGCACCCCAGGAAATTGAAACAATGCATCCCCACTATCATCAGCAAAGGCTTTCCGTATTACGTCTTCATCGAATGGGTTTATGCCTTTGGTCTGTGGTCTTGCTACCCTTTCAAACTCCTTGACTATGTTCTCCGCCTTATCTATATTTCCCTTAGTGATGGAGGTGGATAGTTTCTTGCTGACTTCCTTAAGGGCTATCGTCCTGAAATACTTTTCCGATGCATTCAGTGTGTATTCCACATTAAATGTGGGGCTTTCTTCTATTTCATCGGATATGTGGGAGAGGAAACTTGCTGTAAGGTCTTCCTCTTCTTCGGACATCTTGTCCCTGTTGGCTATGAATATGTCCTGTATGTGGTGTAAGGGAGGCTTCTTGTATTCTTCATAGTATTCTATGCACCAATCTGCTACCGTTCTCGCAAAGGGTACAGTGAGGGGACGGTAGATTGGTTTAATCTCTTCAAGAAACCTTCCGCTTAGAATCATACCTGTTATTATGTTCTTCTCTATCTTAGCACTCATTCGCCTGTCCCTTCGTAACTAACTTAAGTCCATTACAATCTTCCTCCATCTCCTTCACAAACCTGTAAAACATTTTTCCGTCTGACTTAATCATCCCCAGCGTTATGTTCACTATCCAATCCTGTCCCTCCATCCACTTAATATATGTTTGGCATAACAGGTCTGGAGTATCAAACAGTCTTTCCATTCTGTCCGTCCTGATGTTGATTGTATCTTGATAGGCTACTAATGTTTTTATTCCCTCTATCAACCTTACCTTATCATTGGAGGGTATTTTATCTTTCGGGTAATCCATTTTAGCTGTGAATATTCTGGTCAGGTGTGGTGTCTGGTCTGGTATGTCCCTCCCTTCCATCAATGATATTGGTGGTTCTTTAATAACAGATAGGAAAACGCTTGTGCCTGTTCTTGGATTATAAATCAAGGTAGGGAGGTCTTTAGTTCTAATCTTTGTATATCCCTCCTTTGAATATAAAGCCACATTCCTTATACCTTGCATGAGTTCTGCTCTGGTATATTTATGTTCCTTAGTAGATATTTTATTCCTCTTAAAGTACCCTTTGTTGATTTCTTTTCCTTTAAAGAAAGTTCCATTGATTAATTGTTTCATATAAGATTCAACTTCCTCTATGATGCTTTCGGATGTGTGTGTTCTGGTATAAGGGAGGTCATTCCATATCTTTATGCATCTATAACCAAATGATTTTCTTATGGAGGGGGATAATGAATTATCCCTACAAGATACTTTAGTATCTTTATTAAAAGAGCTTGTAGTATTATGCTCGTTATTTTTCGTAAGTGCGGACTTACGGTTTTTCGTAAGTGCCAAAATCCAAATCTTCCTCCTTGTGCCTGTCTGTACTTTGGTTAATTGTGTTTTAATAAACCCCTCTTTAACTAGGTCTCGTATCCATACTGATACGGTTTCAGGTCTGGTGTTATAGAGGTCAGCAAAGTATGAATTACTAGCCCAGCAATATCCCTCCTTATTACACAGGGCTGTGAGTTCTGAATACAATATCTTTCCATGAGGTGTTAGATGTTCGTTGTATCTTACTTCGGCGGGTAGTATTCCGTAGTAGTGAGGCTTTTCCTTATCCATATAGCCCTCCTGTATAAACAACAAAAGCCTGTACAAAATACCAGATGGAGGAATCGGTAACCCCTCTAGCACATGCACAGGCTTTTGAAAAAATATTATTTATGTTTGATTCCCGATTCAACATCAATGTTCCTCTATGTGGTGAAGTAGTATGTTTCTATATATAGTATATACAAAAACACAAAATTTTGGAAATAAAAATTAAAAAAACTTTTTTGCTATAGTCCATGCTTGCCAATCTGACAGGTCAGCTGGGTCTTTAATCCCTTCAGGAAGCTTGAGATTGTACGCCTCTACGCCTAACAGGTTGAGGGCATCAACTATCTTCAGGGCTTCTTCCTGTGCATTGTCCTCACTGTCGAATAAAACACCTACCTTCTTAAATTTCTTCAACAGGGAAATTTGTTGCATAGTTGTTTTCGTCCCGAATGTAGCCACAGCTACTCCACGACCCATGCGCCAAACGTCTGTTATTCCCTCCACGACTATCACTGTATCTTGGCAATGGTCATATCCGTAGAGGTAGTCCTTGAGGTTTGTGCCATGCATGTTCAGGTATTTAGGTTCTTGTTTCAGGATAGCCCTCCCTACATACGATACAAGAGTATGTTTGTGGTAAATAGGCGCAATTATCCTCCACTTAAATTCACCGACCAACCCTCCTACATAGATGTTCCAGTTACTCATTATACTTCTAAAGTCAAACCCTCTATTCTTCAGGTATAATTTATATTTGTTGCTTGGATGGTTAATAGAGTGGTGAGGTTGAAAAGACCCGACAGGCATTTCAACTTCCTCGGGTTCTGTTCTATTCCTCCTTACAGGTTTCTCCACCTCCACTTCATCGGTCTGGTACTTCTTGATGGTTGCCATTATTTTCTTTTTGTCGTAGCGTATGCCATCAGGAAATACCATCCCTATCAAATCCCATAGCCCATGTCCTCCACACTTCCAACAATTAAACTTACCTGTAGTTGGGTCATAGCCTAGATGTTCAGAGGGGTCATCACAGAATGGACAGTTAATATTGACCCATCCCTCTGTCACATTCTTACCCTCTGTCTTGTATTCAATTCCCTCGTCTTCGCAAAATCTTATTAAGTCAAACATATTTCTTCCTCTCTTTTTCCCATTTAACCTGTAGGAATTTATTGTGTTCTTGGATACCACAATAATCTTTGCCTTTTATTTTTTGGAGTTCTTCCTCCATGAATCTGTAGGCACTCTCCATAACACAATAATGACAGTGAGGGTTTTTGTCAACTACTCTATCCATCCTTTTTATTATACTTATCATTTGAGTCTGTGTTTGTTTTGAAGAGTCTAGTTTTTTTAACAACTCATCTTTGTTTATGTAAGTACCTTCGTAATCTATTCCTAATCCCTTTATAACCTTGCCCATTATTCTTCCTCCTTATGTTTTTGTTTGTTAATTTCTACGCTATCCATAACAGCGACTGCTAAATTTGCTATACAGGTTTCTACACAAAGGTCTCCTTCCTCTCCCTCCTCCTTTACCATGTTCATAAATCCATCGTTAGCCATCTTTATTATAGCGAACATATAAGTCATACCCATTAAATCAATCACATAGGGAAAGGGCATTCCATCATAGCATAGGAGGGACATGTGTGCTTTTTCAATGTATTCCTCATTTTTAAATCCTTGCATCCGTAATAATTCTTTGAAGTCGTCAGTTTGAAACATCATTTTTTCCTCCTTCTAAATTTTCTTTTCGGTTTACGTTTTGGTTTGTCCTCCACAGCCAATGTTTTTCCTTCTTTCCTTTCTGGTGACATACCATGATTCTTGATAAAGTTAGTAACCAGTTCTTCGTTCTCCATGTAGTATTTTCCTCCCACTTCACATGAATCTCTGTTGTGCCTGTACCGTTCACCATCAGGTAGTATAAGGCGTACAATCCCTTCCTGCGTCCTCCTTCTGAGCTTGAAAAAGGCATCACTGTATGTCATGTCATTGTCCACATGCCACTTGAGGTCTATCAGGTCTTGGAGGACTCGGTGGCAGACATAGCATCTTGGCTTGTATGCCCTCTTAAACCTACCCTCCTTCTTGCGCTTAAATGCCTTCTTCTTTTTTACTTTTAGGTTTCGTTTCCGCTCGAGCTTCTTTTTCATTGGTCTCCCTCCTTCAGTTTAGTTCCTTCTTCATTAAAGTTGTCCATCCAATACTTGAGGATTTCTCTAGCGGCTTCTTTGCTTTCTCCGAACTCTTGTCTAATGTACTGACCTGCTCCAAACATATTTGCCTGTCCCGACTCCCTCAGCACATCCAAATAATCTAAATGTTCTTGTCTGATAACGGTCATAATATTCCCTCCTTCTTATAAAATTCCATTCTGCTTTTAAGATTATGTTGTAGCAGCCAATTATTATCTGAGAAGTCGTATATGATTGCCTTCTCCTTCCCTTCCGCTATGCGTACTATCCTCCCTATTATCTGTTGTAGCTTACCATCAAACTTGATAGGTGTGGTTAGGAAGACGGAGGATAATTGTGGTAGGTCAAATCCCTCCCCTATCAACTGTCCTGTTGCTATTAATATATTGCTTATTCCCTGTTGTAGTTTTTCTATCACCATCCTCCTTTCACTGTTTGGTACATTACCTACAAGGAGTACTGAATCTTGTAGTCGGTCTTGTAGTTTCTTACAATGTCCTACCCTGTCAGATATAACAAGGGCTATCCCATTAGGGAACTCCTTGACCTGTCCCTCTATGTTCTTTGTTATGATAGCGTTTCTATCAGCATTGTTTATCATGTCTTGAATCATAGCGTTCCTCTGTCTGGGGTTTGTCATGTAATAACTATAATCTGTTTCGATTATTTTCACTTCAGGCTTAAGGATGTCCCCGCTCTCCTGTAGGTTCTTGGTTTTGATTTCATGTACAAGCCCTCCCATATACCTGTATATTAATTCATCCAGACCATCACTCCGCCTGTCGGTAGCCGTTAGCCCCAGAAGGTATCTAGTACTCAGCTTCTCCACCACATTTGCAAATGTAGTAGCTGGTACTCTATGACATTCGTCTACTATCAGCGTTCCATATTTGTCTGGTATCTCCATCTTGGCTAGGGAGTTCACTATGCCTATAGTGATGTCCTTGAAATTTCGGTGTCCGTCTCCAACTAATCCTACTTGGTCAGAGTTAATATTTAAAAACTGGTGTAGCTTCTCCTTCCATTGATACATTAGTTCCTTAGTGTGTACCACTATTAAGGTAGGCACTTTCCTTTTGGCTATAGTCCATATAGCGATAACGGTCTTGCCCCCTCCTGTGGGAGCCTTTAACACACCACAAGTATTCTCATTTATCAACATCCCTCCCCTTGTCTGGTCTCTCCTAAGTTTTCCTTTGAAGGAGACGTCTATCAATTTAGCAACAACTGTTTCATTGTAGATTTGTACTTCATGGTTTTTGATTAGTTCGCACATCCTGTAGTAATACCCTCTAGGCATGCTGTAATAATTTTTGTCCCTGTTTCTTTTCATTAACCTTAGTTGTTTGGGTATTCCTCTAGTCAGTCTGCCTTTCTCCTGAGCTTCGGCATAGAGGGGATTGTCTATGGTCAGTTCCTCCCTTACCTGTTTTATGATGTCTTCAGGTAAACCACACAAACGAAGCCTACTATTTATCTTCATAGTTATCATATTTTATTCTCCTCATAGTGTTGTTTGACTTGTTTAATTCTAGTCTTTATTGCTTTCCACTTCCATCCCCTCCTTCTTAAGTGGAAGGACAGGGAGGCTAAAGACTTGATTTCATTTTCCAGTACGATTCGCACCAGCATTTTACAATCATCAGGAAAGTTCTCTATCAGTTGGTCATACGATAACATTTGGTCAGCTACTAAGCCTAAGAACTCGTCACAGCGTTTATGCCATGTCATATCTCCCACAGCCCCCATGATATCAGTATATTTTCTACCACCTCCCTGTCGTTTGTTTAATATCATGCCCTGAAAGCGATAGTTAAGGTTACATACTAACCATCTAGAGAACTGTTTTGTCCTGTCCCAACTTCTATAACATTCACAGAAAACCAGATATCCCTCCAACACGAGTTCATCGTAATCAAAGTTACTTTCAAAATGCCATTTCCTTGCCTGATGATGTATGAGTAGCTGATACTTTCTAAACAGATACTCCATCATGTTCTATCTCCTTTGGTTAAGAGTCAAATAATAAAACCCCCTACCCTGTGAGGGGTAGGGGGTGGCAGATAATCTTCTTTCTCTATGACTGTTTCAGTTTTGCCATTTCCTCTGTCAGTGTCCAGAGGGCTTTGTTCAATCTTACATCCTTGTCAATAGCCTTTACCTGCTTGGTCTTTCTAGCCCTCGCATACTTCCTAGCATAGTCAGTGTTACCCCACTGGTTAAGCTGTGCCTTCTCCACTAAGAACCTGTCTCCCTTAAGGAACTTCTCCTGCACTACATTATAGCTGTTCCACAGGTTTGGTTCACTGTCTTTACTCCTTCGTGGTTGTATCAATCTCTCCACGCTTACCTGTTTGTCAAACTTATTGAACTTATCTTCTCCATACAGGAGGTCTAAGGCACTCAAACCGAAAGCTTCTCTTTCTGTTTGTGATAACTGGATACCCTTAAAGTCATTCACCCTCTCTATGACCTTCGGTGTATCCTCTACGATGTGATATACAGCTTCCAATACCTTTTCATCTGCATACCCCTTGTGGAGTATCCTGTGGGAGGCAATGGTTGAATCTGCTGTTATACATCCATTAGAACACCAACATCTCCACAGGGCTGACATCAGGTTGAATGCTGCACCCGCATCATGGGCATTGGTCATAAGGATTTCAGGGATAATCTCATCAAGTTGTAATTGTTTTCCTACGTCTCCTTCTCTCCTGAATCTTAACATGTGTTTCTGAAAACCCATACGGTCTTCAGATTGTGCATTGGTCTCCCTACCACTACTAACGTACCATCCATGTTTCTCCATCAGCTTGATAAGTTGTATGGTCGGAACGAAAGCGTACCTGTTGGAGGTTCTACTTGCTGGTCTCTCCGCCATCACTGATGATAGCTTTGTATAATCAAAAGCATTTGTTAACCTGTCATTGTCAGTCATTAGGTCATGTCTAGTAGTAATCATTTCTCTCTCCTTCATGTAAAAATTATAAAAGTTAATAAGATATTACGCAGGACATTCTTCTATCCATCTAGCAACTTCATTCAACTTCTCCATCACATCATTGTTTTCTATCTCAACTATGGCGTCCTCCTTTGCTTCGTCAATGTCGTTGATGGCTTTGTCCTTTATCCTGTCAATACTTTTGTCTATCTTTTCATCGCTCTCCACTACCCTGTCTTTGCATTCACTAGCTATGACTAACTTAGCCTCCTTCACCTGTCTATCAATCTCCGTCTTGACAGCATTATGAATCATTTGTTTAAAAAACATTTCCAATTCCTCCATTACCATAAAGGTTATAAAAGTTAAAGAGAGTATCTGGGTAAGAAACAATCTTGTAATTCGCCAGTCTCCTTGTTCAAGTGTCTTATTATTCCTCCCACATCATGCAATAAATTACCAGATGTTGCTACTAATAATTCATCAAGCCTTAGAGGGCAAGTGTTGTGACAGGCAAGCAAAGACAACTCTGCTGTTATAAGCGGAATCTTAACTCCTAATTCTTCCGCCTCCTTCACAGCCCTCTTTGCTATCTTGACTATGATACTATAATTAGTTTCGGCTACTTCAAAGTCTATCATCTTTCTTCCTCCTTTGGTTAAGGTTATCAATATTCTGGTTTCTGTGGTTCTGGAGATTCATCGGTCTCCGTTTCATAGTGTCCCATGTCAAACAGGAACTTCTCATCCTGTATAGCACAGTGACAGTCAGCACATATCTTCTCACCTTTACACATCTCGTTTTTAGGATATGCCCTCCCACAGTGGTGGCAGACGTATATTCTCCCTTCCTGTTCCTCTAACAGGTCAAGACCTTCTTGGTCTTCAGGGTCTACGCCTCCACCTTCATATTGTCGGAAATTAATATTCATATACTATCTCTCCTTCTACCCACTCTCCACACACACTGAAGGAGATGGGTTCATAAATAATTTCCAGTGGTACTATTACAGGTTCAGGGGCTCCACACCCTAAAAGATTGTAGCCTATATGATATAGGCAAGGCAATAGAATAATGATAAAAGCTTTCGTCCACATAATGTCCTCCTTCTGTAAAGGTTAATACATCTCTATTATATTTCCGTCTTCGTCAAAGTCCTCCTCTCCTGACAACATACCCATGTCCTTCAACTAATTTAAACAGGGACTCTAGATTATCGGCAACCACATCATCACCCTCCCTGATTTCAAACTCAAGCTTACGCCCTCTTACAATTAAACCGTCAAAGAACTCTATCATTTGTAGCCTTTGTACTATCTCTCGCCAAATATCCCTGTCCTCTCCCATTTCCTTTAGTATCTTCTCCAAGTCATTCATTACATCCTCCTATCCTATCCAACAGACTTTCTTTCCTCCAATAACCCTGTTGTCAAGAGGTTCGTCCCCCCAGTCATAGAGGTCGGCTAAAATACTGTCCATCTCATACGCTTCCGAGTTTGCATCTATGCAATCCAGTTCGTCAATTATCTGTTGCTTCTCTTCGTCATGTTCTTCATCAATGGGAGGGATGTTTTCTAATTCCATCTTTAACACCCTCCTTATGGACATGATAGTTACCTTACCTTCCTGATATCCCTCTATCATGCTTTTAATTTTTATACTATGTATCCAATTAGCCATTGTTATTCTCCTTCACCAAATATTTTAACATAGGATATAAAAAGTTCCTTTAGAACTTTCTTAGTCAGCACTCCATCCTCCTGTCTAGTGTAGAGGATTCTTCTGCATTTAACCTTGTTGCCTGTCTCGTCCCAGATGAAATCAGGGCTCAGTGGCGATACTCCCACCTTTTCAGGTGTAAAAAAGACAGTGATAGCCTCATCCATTTGCCACTGTTCCCTCCCACCCTTGAAGGTAATCTTGTATCCTTCGTCAAGAGCGCACTTAATTTTCTTTTCGGCTTCCTCCTTGTCCTCTACATCATCATAGATAAAACCTCCAACTTTTTTTACTGTAGTTATTACAAATGAAGTCGTAGCCATCACTGTCCCTCCTTCTTAAGAAGATTGTCGGATATAAAGGTCATCCCCTCCGCCTGTAGTCTGTCTATCAATAGTACAGTGTCCTTCGGTGGTTGTGGAGGATGTCCACAGTAACCATCTATGTAACCATTGAATGCATTGATATCAGGTATAGTGTTAGGGAGGTTGCACTCCTTCCCTTCCTTCTTATCAGTCAATCCATAAAAGTAATGTATGTGATATTGTTTATTCATCGTCATGCCTCCTTCCCTTGTTTGGATGTCTAACCTCCACATCGAAGAAATCACACAGCACACGCTGTACTTCCTCCTCTTTCCAGTATAAAGTCCTTATTCCAATCTTGCTGTGGTCGGTATAAAATAATTCTTCCCTCTGTGACGTATCCATTCTTCTAAACTTCCTCTGTGCTGATGCAAATTCCTGTTTGCGTATCAGGACAAGTAATTGACTAAACTGTTCCCTATCCTCCATGTATATGTCAGATATTTCCTCCTCCTTTACATCGTTAGCCAATCGTTTATAGTTGTCCATAGTCTTGAGGATTGCTAGTTCTACTATCATTTGGTCATGCATATTAAGGTTTCTCATCCGATTCCCTCCATTAGGTCTGGTGGCAGATAGCCTCCCAGACCCTCATAAGGTTAGTGTTACTTTTTAATAATTATGATAGAGGTCTGGTCTTCAAAGGTGCTAATCCTGTCTAAGTCCTCTATCCCTATAGCCTTCTCCGCATCCTTAACCTTAACACTAATACAATTAAGGAAAGTCTGTGCGGATACCTTATTAGAGAACTTCTTTACATTGACAGTTCTCACTTGCTTCTCTATCTGTTCAACTCCTTCATCATACATACCAAACATTTTCTTAACTGTCCTGTTGGCAAAGAGGGTATCAAACCTAGATTTGATTCCTTCAATCTCCTTCTTGATTCGTTTTTCTTCCCTCTTAAGGTTCAAATAATAATCAACTGTCTTTCTAACGGATGTTCCTTTTAACGTATGCATTTTCGATTCCTCCTTCTACTACAAGTTAACGATATAAAATTACCTTCCTAAAACAATCTTATCGAATCCCATTGTCTCCGTCATGTATCGTGTACCATCTGGAGCCACGATAACATCACCGATGGACATGGAGGTATGGTCTGTCCCTGATTCTTTTATCAGGTCATTCATCTCCCCATTGGGACTCCATCGCACATTCATTATCATCCAGATGTCCTCAAACCTAGCATAGACATTCTCACTATGGTTAGCAAAGTAAACCTTTGCTACCTTGTGGTGTGTCTCCGTCAGGTCTTCTGGAGGGTTAGGTGGTTCATTGTCCCCGAAGTACGGTTTGAATTCCTTTGCATACCATACCTCCCAGACAGGGTTAGTAAACCCCCTTCGTTCCTCTAGGTCTATGTCCTCCGATACAGAAATGTGTAAGTTCTCCAACACTTCGCCTGTTGGTAGTTCTATTATATATGCTACATTCATTTTGATTCTCCTTCCTAAAAGTTAAAAAATAGTAGATGTTAATTATGTATGTATTATAACACTACCTCACTTTCTCTCAACAGTTTTAGAACCCACCGCAAAGTTTGTATCTCTTGTATTACAATTTTTCTCTCCTCTACATTAGAAGGTTGATACTTCATATCATCCCTCACATCTTTCAAAAATTTTATGTGCTCTTTTATTTCCTTTCTTGCCTTTTTCATTACGCTACCCTCCCTTGCTTGGTGGCAGAAGATTTCCTCCCACCCTTCAATAAGATTAGGGCTATATTGCCATTGCCCTCTTTGGCTGTCCTCATTGCTAACAGGTCTGACTTACTACAGTCTGTATAATCGTCTGGGATGTCCTCCTTGCTGTTGAAGATTGTAGCATGAGGTTTACGCTTGTTTATTGGATACTTCCCTCCATCCGAATGTATTACAACAGTGTTAGGAAGTTTCTCCCATCCTGTCCAATCCAGTGAAGTAGATTTGGTATACATAAAGAACTCCACCTGAGGGACTTGCCTTGCTATTTCAACAAGCTTTTCGAGATACCCTTGTGAATAAACATCTCCACTTACATGCCATCTCACATACTTAATGTGTTTGCCTTTGTGTTTTCTTATAGTCAACTCCTTCACAGCCACAGGCACAAAGCACTCCGACAGAGATAGTTTTAATCTTTCTTGATATCCCTCCTGTACGTTGGGGAAAGTAAAATTTCCTACTCTTGCCAAACAGATAGACTTGCAGAAAGCAGTACAGCCTATGCAAGTATCAACGGCAGGGAGGCTACTACTGTAAATGTCCTCCTTGTCATGCTTACTGTTTTTCTTTCCAAATAGATATTGCATCCGATTCCTCCTTCAGGGTTGGTGGCAGAAAACACCTCCCACACCCTCAAATGGTTAAATAAACATTATACCAACTTGGTAAGGCGCATCTCCACCAGTGTTTGCTAGTTTAGCCCTCTTAAGGGCTTGCGCCTCAGTCCTATAACAATGAACCTTCTCTTGCTCCTTGCCTATGTAATCAGTGTGGAAGAAATGTCGTCCACCCCTCCCTAGCACTTGCATATTAAACTGTCCTGAATGTTCGTCTATCCTACAACTGAATATAAAATATTTTCTTGCTGTCCTCATTTGTCTCCTCCTTTAGGTTCAGGTTCGTAGTCCTCTAGGTCTATGCCATACGGTGTAAGTTTCTCTGAAGCCCTGTTATTGGTTATGATGCCTGTCCCATGCTATCTTAGCCTCTTGCTGGGTCTTTATGGCATCCCTCGCAACCATTGTCAAATGGTCATCTACCTGTTCAACTATAGTGATGTATCTCTGTGGGTCATCCTTGTACTTCTCAATCACATCCCTCTGCAAGAGGGACAGTCTGGTAATTAAAGATTGTACACCAGACTCCAGACTTCTAAGCACTTCATCTTCCTCCTTTGGTCGTGCATCTGTTTCTACTTCAAATCCAACTATTGCATTCTTACAAGGTATCCTCTGGTTTATTTCATTTAACATTTTAGTCCTCCTTCTGGGTGGTGGCAGAAACCCCTCCCTAACCATTCTTTTTCTCCTGTAAAATTAAACTGTGTTAAAAATATAAAGTGCTCCCCCCCACCCTCCGTAGAGAGTGGAGGGGATACTCTTAATAGTCTGAATCATCTGGTAGATGGTCAAACGAGTTCTCAGGTTGTAACATTGAATGAGACAACCCAGCGTCAGGATATGCTTTTTCTGCCTCTTCAAGACTGTAAAACGCATCGAGAAAGTTTTTTCTTGTCTGTCCTGCTAACACTGAACTGTGTGGATATTCGTCATACCCATAAACAACAAACCTACCATCCTGCTTTTCTATAATGTCCAACCAATCATACTTTTTCTCTTCCCTCATAATCTCATCTCCTTTTTTACTGCCTGTTATAAAAATAAAAAGTAACCATCCCCACTCTCCGTAGAGAGTGGAGGGGATACTCTTAGAAATCTCTTACGGTGTAAGTTTCTCTGAAGCCCTGTTAATAATATCCTTCATCGTTTCTTTAACTTCTGATAATTTACAAAACACTTCCTCATATTCTTCTCCTTCAAAGTTTATTGCCAATGAATGAATACAATTAAAATGTTCCTTCCATTCTTTTACAAATTGCTCTTTCGTATTTGCTATTCTCATTCTCTCTTCTCCTTTTGTTAAAAAAGTTGTGTGCGTGTAAAAACATTAAGATAGGTTCGGAGGGTATTTTGATGTATAGACATTTCCCTCTTCCAATATCTTTACTATTTCCTCAGCGTTATTCATGTCATGTACATTAGCACCAAATTCGATAACAATATCTCTTAGTCCTATATTCCCTAAACTTTTCCTGACGATGTACGCATTAGTCATTCCTCCACTATGTCGTACAGTAATCATTGTTCCCTTTCCTACATTCTGATAAAGTAATTGTTCCTTTGGACTACCACTTACGTCTTCTCCTTGCTTAAACATTTTTCTTCCTCCCATTTAAAAGGTTTTTGTAATAGGTTTGTAGTTCGTGTACTTTCTTATATCTCAACTCCCTTTGCTTAGTAGTAACATCATCCATCGTTCCTCCCTGATGCAACACTTCTATCATTATGCGTGTTCTTAAATCTCCCCTCCTTGACCTTTCAGCAATCCCACTTCCTAAAGCCATTATCTTCCTCCTTCTTGTCTTGCGTAGTCATCAAAACCTACGGCATCTTGTTCAGCTTCTTTTATTCCCTTGATTATGTCCTCCCCGAAGCACATAACCTCAGGGTCTCCATCAAAGAACCAACTCTTTAATACATTGTCAATCACAGCCCCAGACTTCCAGTATTCAGTATAGATAGCCTCATCATTGGGCATTAACTTATTCAACTCCCTTCCTATCATTACATCATTCCTTTGTACTTTCATTTCCGATTCCTCCTTACTACAGGTTAAGTCTACCCTCCCTGACGGTGGCAGACAAATTTTAATAACAGTATTAGACTTACTCCCTACGGTATAGGGAGGAAGCCTGATGACGTTATACCCTCATAACATACAAAATCATCACAAGCATAATGCACCTCCTTCCGTTCTAATAGTTAGAAAACAATTACTTCCTCCTTCACCTTAGATAGCTGGGCGAGCCATCAAAGTTTCTCCCCAATAGGGTAAAGGAGTCAGTGATTATTTGCTAGGTGATATCCATAGTTATTAGATGGAGGACAATGTACTGGATTATACATTGTCCTCCTTACTATATCCCGACCTCACTTGATATTATGAAATGATGTTGTGGTGACTGTCCTCCCTGTCAGGTGGTGGCAGATGCCCCTCCCTGTGGTCAACAGTTTCTTTTGATTTCAGATATGTGGTACTCCATGCGGTTCAGGATATTTGTATCTCCCAGTGAGATACCTTTTGGCTTGGTAGTCTTGTTAAGGCTTGCCTGTCAGGGATTGTTCTGCTCAGGACTTACTCCCCTCTGTCCCCTAGTGTCACCTGCGGTGGCAGATGACCCTCCCACAACCCCCTCTGCGGTGTATGTTGTGGGTAGGACGATAATGGATACGTTTGCTGGGCTGGCTGACCTCCCAGACTCAAACTTTTTTCAGGTCTCCCTTCCCATCTGCGCCTACTTATAACGACTTTCAGAACCTAACAGGTTCAAGGGATGTTAGAAAACTATATCAAAGAACAGATGTTATTGTACAAAAAAGACCCATAGAAAACAACGAAATACTAGTAAATATAGGGAAAAAGATTGATATGTGTCCTAAGTCCTTACATATCAAGGACTTACACACCAAAAAATAGCTTGATTTTTGACCCTCTATGTGGTCTAATTGGGACATGGAGAGACAGAAATCAAGAAAATCCTTCAGGCGTAGGAAACCGTCAAACAATGGTCATGGAGGGGGCTCCCTTCCTACGACTACGATTAGGGAAAAGGAGGAAGCCCTTTTCATATCAGCATACCTCAACAGCTTTAATGCGAGACAAGCCTATATATCAATACGTCCAGATGTCACAACAGGGACAGCAGGCGTGGAGGGTAGTAAATGGCTAAAGAAACCTCATATCATAGCTGAAGTGGACAGGCAACTCACTGTCCTATTTGAAACAGTCAATCTTAGCAATGAACAAATCCTAGCGGAACAATTAAAATTAGCCTTTGTAGATATCAGAGGTTTTTTTGATGATGATAATAACCTGAAGGAGATGTCACAATTAAACATAGCCCAGCAATCCGCAATAGAACAGATAGAGGTACAGGAAAATTATGAGGGACATGGTGACAAGAGGAAAAACATAGGCAAGACCACGAGGGTAAGATTTTATTCCAGACAGAAAGCCCTAGAGGCTTTAATGAAATATCGTGGTATGATTAGAGATGGTGGTAATACATTTAACTTCAAAGTAAATAATAATATTGAGAAGGCACAATTAACAGTGGACATAAAAGCCCTGAAGGAGAAACTAGGTGCAGAGCGCATTATTGACATCAACAGACAACTCACAGAAAAAGATAATTAAGCGTACAGTATCAGAGGAACTTTTAAGATATGCAGGCGCAGAGGTATCTTTAAAATTATACATCGAGCAAGCATGGCATGTAGTAGAACCTTCAACTCCATTCGTAGGAGGGTGGCATCTGGATGCAATTTCCGAACACCTCCAAGCCTGTTCTACAGGAGAAATAAAACGCCTTATTATAAATATACCTCCAAGACACATGAAATCTCTAGCTGTATGTGTATTCTTCCCAACATGGGTATGGATTAATGAGCCCACCTCAAGATGGTTATTCAGTTCCTACGCACAAGACCTCTCCACAAGAGATTCATTAAAATGCAGAAGATTAATACAATCAGAGTGGTATCAATCTATATGGGGAGATAGATATGAAATAACATCAGACCAAAACCAGAAAACAAGGTTTGAAAACAATTACACAGGAGTAAGATTATCTACTTCCGTAGATTCACTGGCATGCGGTGAGGGAGGTGACTACATAGTAGTAGATGACCCTCACAATACCAAGCAAGCAGAGAGTGAGTTAAAGAGGAATAATGTACTTTTATGGTGGGATGAAGTAATGAGTACGAGGTTAAATAATCCTAGAACTGGAGTCAAAATAATCGTGATGCAGCGTTTGCACGAACAGGATTTGACAGGACATATCTTAGAGAAAGAGCTAGATTATGAGCACCTCTGTCTCCCTGCCGAGTTTGAAGGAGGAACAAGATGCAAAACACGATTATTCACAGACCCACGCACCTCCAACGGAGAGGTTCTCTGGGACGGTATCTATAACAAACAGGCATTAGGTATCCTTAAAAGGGAACTGAACGCTGAGGTGGACGAGTCTGGTAACACTATAACAGAATCCTATGCTGTAGCTGGACAACTCCAACAAAGGCCAGCCCCCAGAGGGGGAGGTATGTTTAAAGTAGAAAACTTCCGTACAATAAATATAGTAGACCCGAAGGAGATACAAAGGACAGTGAGGTACTGGGATAAGGCAGGGACGGAGGACGGAGGCTGTGCCACCGCAGGAGTATTAATACATAGAATGAAGAATGGTAGTTTTATAGTAGCGGATAGGGTAAAAGGCAGATGGAGTGTAGGCAGAAGGGAGAAAAGAATAAGATTAACTGCTGAAATGGATGGTAAAGGAGTACATGTCTGGGTGGAACAGGAGCCAGGAAGTGGAGGTAAGGAATCAGCAGAAAACACTATAAGAAACCTCGCAGGATGGAGGGTTAAGGCAGATAAGGTAACAGGTGATAAGGTAGTGAGGGCAGAGCCCTATGCAGACCAAGTGGAGATATCTAATGTATTCCTCCTTAAGGGAGATTGGAATAAGGACTTTATACTGGAACATGAATCTTTCCCTGTAGGCAAGGAGAAGGACAGTGTAGATGCTACAGCGGGAGGGATAAATAAACTTATAGCACAGAAATCGAGGGCTGGGGTATGGTAATGGAGATACCTGATAGAGAACAGGAGGCTATATGCCTCCTAGCAATGGAGAATAGCCAAGGAGACCAGGAGTTTTTACACCTCCCAGTGATAGAGAATAGTGATAGAGAAGAAGAGGGAGCTAAAGGAGGACGCAAATTTCTGGTGGCAGACCCTCCCTCCCACACCCTCAAGGAGGGAGAAGGGCAATGGAGGGCAGGAGCTTATTACCTACAGGTCATAGAGGAGGGTAAGGGAGAACAAGAGGCATTACACCTCCCGATAATATTTGATATGAAGGAGAATATGTGCGAGGCGGTGGAGGGCTGTGACAATGGAGGAGCCCTCCGAAGGAGGAACCCTCCCGTGGGAGGAGCCAATCGTAAACCCTCCCGTGGGAGGGCGTGAAAGACACCCGAGGCAAAAATTCTCAAAAATTTTGAAATGGTTTTTTCAAGGAGGAACAAAACAGTGATACATTCATTCATGCGCTATATACCAGACGTAGATGACAGTGGGATGCTGATAGGGTATACATGGTGTGACGATGAAGGGGAGGACTATTAAATGGTTAGGGATAAGAGGGACATAACACAACGGAAGAAAAGCTTTAAGCGGAAGGAGAAACCTGTAAACAGGCTGAAGCAAAACGCTGTGGCTAATGGTAATGGTAACGGTATCTTTGACAGGTTGACGGAGGATACGAAGACACAATTATTAATAAATTTTCAACAGCAGATATCAAGGAGGGAGATTGCCAACAGGTTAGGGTTATCATTCAAGAATGATGCGAGGGATACTTATAAGGCATTAGGTTATCCTGTAGAACTTACATTCGACCACTACTGGGCATTTTATACTAGGGAACATATAGCAAAGAGGGTTGTAGATGCACCTGTCAATTCATGTTGGCAGAAGCCTCCCACGATATCGGAAATAGATTCTGATGATGGGGAGGACACTAAATTTGAAAAGGCATGGAGTACAATGGTGAATGAGCGTAAGATGTGGCATTATCTTACAAGGATAGATAAGCTGTCGGGCATAGGTCAATACGGTGTACTGTTATTGGGGTTTGATGGTGGAGGGGAATTAAAGACGGAGGTGACCACAGCAACAAAGCTCTTATACGTCAGACCGTATAAGCAGAACAACATAACGATTAAGAAATTTGAGGATAATATAAATGATGAACGATACGGTCTCCCTAAGTTATACCATCTGGTAGTTACTAATGCCGATGGAGGGACTACGGAGACTATAGTACATTGGTCTAGGATTATACATGTAGCCGATGAACTGATAGAGGATGATATCTTCGGGACACCCAGAATGATGAACGTATACAATCTTATCGCTGGACTCCATCTGGTTGCTGGTGGTTCTGGTGAAATGTTCTGGAGGGGTGCATTTCCTGGTCTTGCATTCATACTTGATAAGGATGCGGAACTAGACCCGAATCAATCTAAGGCACTGTTGGAGACGGAGATTAATGATTACATCCATGATATGAATAGAACCATGCGATTACAGGGCATGGAGGTTCAGAACCTTGCGCCTCAGGTTGCAGACCCTTCAAAGCATGTTGAAACACTATTATCGTTAATATCAGGTGCAAGGGAGATTCCTAAAAGGATTCTTACTGGTGCTGAAAGAGGGGAACTAGGTGGAGATAGGGACGAATCAGCTTGGAACAAGAAGGTAAGGGAGAGACAGACAAACTTCTGTACGCCCATGATAGTCAGAGCTGTTATAGATAGATTAATCAAGTTCAAAGTCCTCCCTACACCTACTAAGGGGTACGAGGTAGAATGGCCAGATATTACATCACCGAACAAGGAAGAGGATGCGAAGGTGGCGGAGACTTTAGCTAAAGCGGTTGCCGTATACGGTAACGCATTAGGGGCTCAGGAAGTTGTCCCTCCAGAAGTGTTCCTGTCGGAGATAATGGGATTTGATACTGATGTTATTAAGAAGATAACAGGTATCCTTGAGACTATGCAAGCAAGTGACTTGGAGGATGAAAGTAAGATAGATGAACAAAGGAAAGAGATAGAAGCTGAATTGATTAAAGAAGGTAAGAACGAAATAGCAAAGAGGAAAGCTGTGGGAGATATTGCAGCTTCAACACAGGGAGACAGGTAGTGGCTGAAGTATTAAACTGTAAGAACGAAGAATGCCCCTCTAAGGATGAATGTCATACCTTTAAATATAAGGCTTTTCAGGGCATGGAGGAATATGTTGTTTACAAGTTCGATGAATGGACAGGTAAGTGTGGTCACTTTGCACCACTGAAGGAGGAAGATGAACAAGCAACAGGAAGCAATAGCTAAGTTCAGGGAGTTTCAAGTTCAGCAGGTTAATGAAAGAAGGATAAGAGAAGGGCTGTTAAAGAAAGGGGCAAAGAGGAACACTCCCTGTTGGTGTGGGAGTGGTTTAAAATATAAACGGTGTCATTGGTTGGAGGATAAACATGCCGACAGGAAGATTACAAAGACAACGGTTAGCTAATAAGAAAGCACGAGGAAAAGAGAAACCTTATGAAGAATGTAAAGAGTGTCTTTATATACTGAATGATTGTATTTTATGTAAGGATACTAATGAGTTCTTTGACAGGGAGAACGTCTTACAGGATACAGTAAGCGAGATGGTTGTTGATGGAGAGGCATTACAGAATGTACGATTTCCAATAAAGACTTTTAAGAATAGAGTCACCACACAGATGAGGGACGGTTGTATTGTTTGACAAAGAAGGAGCTGTACTATGTTGGAAACTAAAGAGTGTAGTGTGACAAAAGCGTTGGAGTTGTTCATGGAAGCTGTTGAGTTTTCTACTGACCTTGAAATAGTTGGTACAGCTACTCCAGAGGACAAGGAAGTCTTTGTATTAAGGGACTACAGCAAGGCAGAAGGAGTAGACGGTGCTTTTGTAGAAGTTGCCATTGCTGAGTTGGTTGAAAAAGTTTCTGACATGGATAGAGCAAAACAATTCTTACAGGTCATTGCAAACGACAGGAAACCTATTGTGTGTGAGGGCGTTACGAGGATTGTAGGATATTATTCCAGAATGAATAACTGGAATAAAAGTAAAGTGGGAGAGCTAAGAGACAGGCAAAGTAAGAATTATGCGCTTGGAGGGGCTTCCCCTGAATTTGATGCAGATAGAAGTACATACGTTAATAATTTATCTTAACTGTTTGATTCTGTTGTGGTGACAGTACTCCGAAACCCTTTGCTCTCTACTTTAGCTGGTAGAGACTTAGGGTGAAGGAGAAGAATATTATGATAGAAGGAATTATAATTTTAATAGCTTGGATTGTAGTAGTTTGGATTATTACTGATATACTTGATGAATTGAGGATAATTTAATGTTCGAGAAATATAAACCAAAATTATATCCTAGATGTGATAAGGTGAGGGAAGAGTTAAATGAAGTAAAGAAAGAAGTAAGTAATATAGAGTTATTGGTTACGCAGAAGTTCGATAAGGTTGTTGGTTTGATTGAGAAGACTGAAGCAGGGAGAGAAAAGACAGAGGAGAGGATAGGAGACTTTCTTGATAAAGTGGAAGGTACGCTGTATGGTAACGGTGGTGTGGGAATGAAGACAGAGATGGAGTTGATAAAACAAAAAGAGGAAAGGATGTCGGAGAGAATAAATGGAATAGGACAGAAGGTTAGTGAGAATGCCAAACAGCTAATAGAGAAGGAGAAAGAGTTATCAGATAAGATTATAAAAATAGATAAACAGGTAACAATTAATACGACAAAGATAATGGTCTATGCTGGGGGAGTAGGAACTATAGTTGGATTGATAAGTGTATTCGCTCCTATGCTATTTGATAAATGAAGATAGAAATGAGAATGGAGTGTGTGCTAAATGCTGAAACGATTTATGGTATATGTATTATTATCGGGATTGTGTATTGGGCTTATTGGAAGTGGAGTAAGCAAGGCACAAGAACACAAGCATGAAGTGATACAACAAGAACCAGTATTTGTGGGTAAGTGTTGGGAGGATTGTGTTGAATACATAGGTATAGTTCTGGAGGAAAGATATTACAGGTTAGAAACTGAACATTATATTCATCAGAGCAATAGTAAGATTAGTCATGCTCTTGTTTTCAACAGAGACCAGTTGTTTTTTTTCTTGATTAAAGGGAATCACGATGTATGGATAGCATGTGGAGAAGAGTTGGAGGATAAGAAGGAGAGATGGTCAGTGTTCAAGGTTAATAAGAAAGACAGTAGAAACCCTTTTACTTTATTGTATGAGGAGATGTTGGATGAGTTGAAAGAGGAGTTGGTGGGAAGTAATCATGGAACGTATATACAGATTATGTTTGGGGGCGAGTCGTGATAGATTGGGCATTCAAGATACTTGAAGTAGTGGTAATTATATTCTTACTTAAATGGGTGTTCAATTATTTTTGTTATAAAGGCAGAGAACAGAGAGAAAAGGATGAAGCTCAAGAGATAGATGATGCAAAACAGGAATTCTTGAAGAAGTATTTTAGATAATGGCTTTAGACACTCAAGCAGTAGCCATAGATTATTTCAGGGATAAGGAGAATAAATACAATGAAAAAGAAGATTTTAGCAATATTTGCAATAATAACCTTAACAGGTTGTATAAGTACCGATAAAACTGTAATAAAAGAAAAAATACCAAGATTCTCACCGACTTGTGTAATACCACAAGTAGAAGGAGTTAAAGATACACCAATGTCTATTCCTTTACCAGGTTCACTTTTACCTAATATAGAATAATGAAATTATGTGTATAACATGTAATGATACAAAAACAGTAAATTTATTAGTCAATACAGACCCGACAAGGACTCTGTCTACTAGGGTGAGGTTTGTTAAGGACGTGGAGAAGCGTTTTAAAGCCTTGCGTAAGGTTGTAGCGGATAGGATAGAGTCTGGGGCTTTACTGAAAAGAGATGATATAGGATTTACTATTAACACAACAGCAGCGGAATGGAGGAGTAAGTACGACCCTGACAAAATACCAGAATTTATGGAATGGTTGGAGGAACAAAACAACAATTTCATATTAAGTAAAGGAGGGAAAGGTATACAAACATTCCCGACCCAGACTACTCCCATCTTTCCTGGTCGGGCTTCGTTTGATACTAAGACACAAACTACGACAAGAGTACTGGGAGGAGTGGAGGGAAGGTGGACAGATGTTCACATCAGGTCAGCTTATCAGAAGGGTGTACAGAGGGCTAGATTAGAACTAAGAAAAGGAGGGGTTGATATACCGACTTTTGAATCTACATCCGAAGGTATAGGAGGTATTTTTAATGCTCCCTTCCATGTAGATAGAGTACAATTAGCATACAGTCAGACGTTTACAGGAATGCAAGGCGTTACAAAGGCAATGGAAGCCCCTATAGCTAGGGTATTAGCTACAGGCATGGCGGAGGGTAGAAATCCTAGAGCATTGGCATTACAAATTGCTGGTATTAAAGGGGAGATTAATAAGGTAGGATTGAGTAGGGCTAGGACGTTGGCAAGGACAGAAGTTATAAGGGCTCATCATGGAGCAAACATTGCTGAGTTCAGGGCGTTTGCGATAGAGGACGTAATAGTAAAAGCTGAATGGTTAACGGCTGGCGATAATAGGGTATGTCCCAGATGTGATGTAATGGAGGGACAAATATTTAAACTGGACGAAATAGAACCACTAATACCCCTCCATCCTAATTGTCGGTGTGTTGCTATTCCTATAACACCTAGAAATAAAAAGTTTGGTAAGCCCAAAGGAGAAGACCAGTCTGTGCGAGGGTTTGCAGGAAAACTTCCTCCTTGTCTTGATACAAACGAAGTAAGGCTAACGTTAAATGCGCCTATAGCATGTATCAGTAAGAAGGATAAAATTAGGGCATTGAGGGCAAAGAAAGCCTTTGTGCCTTCTACAAAAGCTATGCAACGGTTGGGAAAAGCTAATGAAGTTTCATTAGCCAAACTTATTAAAGGAGAGTCTTTCATCACTAATGAGCCGTTTGATGTTATAGTAAAAGCGGCTGGAAAGAGGGCTCACATGATAGAGGTGAAAACCCTGATAAAGACTAAAACAGATAAGATTACTATGAGAAAAGCGTCCCGATTAAGAAAGTTGGCGGAGGCTGCAAAACATCGTGGTGGTCAAGTACATACAGTAGTGTTTGATGCTAGAGGGAAAGGAAGACCAAAGATATTTTATTCACAGGGCGTAGGGAGTTTCAGGCTTGGAGGCATGCGGAAGGTATCACAGAAAGAACTGAAAGGAATATTTAGTAGTGGTAGAGCAACAAGTAGTCCTATACGGATTAAACCAATAGCTAAAATAAAGGAAACAACAGTGGGGTGGAAGAGGGTTAGTAGTGGTAAAGATTTTGTGCCTCAGATGTCGAAGATGACAGGGAAAGGTCTTACTCTTACTGGCGATAAACAGGCTTTTGTGAGAGAGTTTGGGAACACACTTGGTAGGGATTTTAACAGGGTATTTAATGACCCAAAGAATAAGGGATTGAGAGCGTTTGCAAAAAAGAACCCTCTTAAAGAGTTTAACTTTCAAAGACCACATAAGATACAATATACTGGCCCCTCTAACAGTGGGGTAGGGAGCAATCTTACCAATGCTTTTTATGATGAGTCTAAGAAAAGTATACATACTGGAATGAAAGGATACAATACCTCCAACACTTTAAGATTGAGTGAAGATGTTTTCAATGTTACTGGAAATGATTTTGCAGGGATGGTGAGGCATGAATATGGGCATCATATTTTAGAGAATGGAGGAAAGAAGTTTACAGATGCATATTATAGGGTATGGAGTAAATACGAGAATCAGATGCGGATTTCAGACTATGGCACAGCAAATTATAGAGAACAGTTTGCAGAAGCGTGGGCTGCGTTTACTTCTCCTAAGTATGCTACAACGCCAGCTCTTAGGCTTCATTCAGGTATAGAAAAACTATTCACTAAGTTTATACAGGGTGAAGGAGGCTTTGGGAAAGAGGTTGTTAAAAAGATAGTTAAGAAAGTACCTAAAGTTAAAAAGATAAAATCAACAGTGGGAGGATGGAAAAAGATAAGTACCAAAAAGGAATTTGAGAAAGGGATGAGTTCCCTTTTAGGAAAGAACTTTAAGGTGAAAGGACTTTCTAGTGGAGCAGAAGATGTGTTTATAAAGAAGTATGCTAACGATGTGGGAGAGTCTTTAACCAACATGGCAAAGGGACATGGCAAGTTGGAGAAGTTAATGAAGAAAAAAACATTAAAGAGTTTTGTTTTCGATGATGCAGATAAAGTAAAGTGGGTACAATATACAGGTGATAGAGCTAAGAAGGTGGATGCTTTTTATAAAAATAAAGAAATCACTGCCTCCCTTAAAGGGTTCTCTAATAGACAACAATTAAAAGCAGGGAATGGAGTATTTAATGTTACTGGAAATGATTTTGCAGGAATGATAAGACATGAGTATGGACATCATATTTACAACTCCATCCCACAAAGCACACAAGATAAGTTTATTGATATTTTTATTAATGAGAATACAAGAGGGGTTTCTAAATATGCAGACACAAACGTATTGGAATTATTTGCAGAGTCATTTGCAGCATTTACTTCTCCTTCATTCTCAAAGGTGAAATCAAAAATACCGTCTTCAATAGAAAAGTTTTTAGTTAATTTGTTTGATTAGAAAGGAGTAAACCTATGTTAACCACACCTAGATGTTTTGAAAGAAAATGCATTCATTTTAGACAGGTAGAGGAAGGGGTACAAGGGGAGGAAGGAAGTCAGGTACTTGTGTGTAGTGCTTTTCCTATTGAAGAAAGAGGGATACCAGAAGATATAGCATATGGAGATAACCTACACTTAAATCCAATAAAGGGACAAAAAAATACATTGGTCTTTCATAAAGAGGGAACATGAGCTACCAGCTATATGACGTTAACGGATATAAGGGAGACCTTACTAATAATCAGGGATTGGAGGACTTAAGGGAGGTAGTTACTAATAAACCTGTTACTTACAAGAATTTCCTTGACTTTATAAATGCGGGTGCTACATTTATTACAGAGCCCCTCATGAAGGAGATAGTCTCCTTCATTAGTGACGAACCAGACGGAGATGTCAAGAAGGTTGTCAGAAACCTGAAGCAATTGTTAATAGACAGTTCAGTAGTTGCTATTATAACTAGCAATCCAGACGAAGGAGATTTAACAGCAGAAGACATCTAAGGAGGGAACATATTATGGAGATATTAGGAATAACTAAAAAAAAGAAAAAGAAGAAATAGAGGGTTTTTAATTATTTGTGCCTTGTGAAACAAATAATATAGATGCGGTTAAACGCTTTAGATAGACACAATTATTCTGTAAATGAAGACTACCGAAAGATTGACTGCGTTTATTCTTTTTTATTATTATGGAATTTAACCAGATAACAATTCCATGTGCTCGGCGTGTTGATGAGTGGTTTACATTGATAGGTCTTGGAGACATCCACGAAGGCAATGCAGGGTGTGATTTAGATGCTTTGCAGAAAGTCGTGGATAAGATAAAACACAATGAATCCTACTATTGGGTCGGGATGGGCGATTATGTAGAAGCGATTAATTTTACAGACAAACGCTTTGACATACGACAAGTGGCAAAGAAGTACAGGAACGAAAGTATTGAACGAATTTGTCAGGAACAGATAGAGACAATGAGCGAAATCTTTTATCCTATACGGAAGAAATGTGTTGGGTTGCTGAGAGGCAATCATGAAGAGACAGTAAGACAGCATTATCATTATGATGTTTTGTATGATATGTGGAAACACCTTAATGATATTAAGGTTGGGATAAGAGGCAAGTCTAAAACAGCGACAGAGAATCTTGATGCTTATCCTAATCCTGTCGTGAAGTTGTTGTATGATGCAGCGGTAGTGCGATTATCCTTCATCAGTAAGAAGGAGAAGAAGAGTACATGGAAAATATCTTTTGATGTTTTTGTAACTCATAGTAATATAGCAGGGAGAACAGCGGGGGGGAAGGTAAACAGGCTTGAAAAGTTATTAGCCGATTGGCACACTTGTGATGTGGTAATGGTAGGGCATGGACACGATATGCCTGTTGACCCAACAGCAGCGTTGAGTTTTAATCGGTATGGGAAGTTTATATCAAGAAAGAGGAGGGGAGTTATGACAGGTACATTCTTAAAAGTATATACTTTGGGGGGAACAGGGTATGCTGAGAAGGCTGGTTATTCTCCATCAGAGATAGGAACTCCCTCTATCCAATTCAATCCTGTTTCAGAAGATTTGAGGGTGATAGTATGATGGAATATGAAGAAGAAGAAGAGAGAAAAGATATTAGTGAAGAAAAAGAACTGTATGATTGGCAGATAGAGTTCAAAGGCTTTATAGAAATAAAAGGTAGGCATGAAAAGATGCCAATTTGTTATCCTGTATTAAGATATTTACAGAGGGCAATAAACGAAGCAGTAGAAAAAGAGTCAGACAAATTCAGATTATATAAATACACTGCGGAAGTAACTGATTATGATGGAGAAGAAGAGATAGAATTTGAAGGTGATATGGATTAATTTATTGTAAGGGAGGTGAGAGGTATGTTAAAGAGTTGGAAAATGAGATTAATATTGTTGGCTATCATAGCCCTTTTTGTAGCTGGTTGTGTACTCAACACAGAAGGAGTCGATATTAAAAAGACTACAATAGACACAAAAGATGTAGGTGTGGGAGCATTAGACCCTACATAATATTTAAAAACCTTAACCAAAGGGAGATAATAAGAATGTTTCAGATAATAATAACAAATATGGCAATCGGACTTTTAGCAGCAGTTGGGACAAGTATGGGGACGTATGTAGCAAAGATGAGGGCGGGGGAGGAGTTCGATGTTAAGAAGTTCGGGAGGACAATGTCAGCAGGTATTGGAGCTGGGATTACTACAGGGCTTCTAGGTGGTAACGCTGATACGGTAGACGGAGCGGTTGCTACTGTTGGAGCTAGTGCTGGTCTTGTAAATATAATTGACCATACAACCAAATTCATTTGGAGATTGTTTAGTAACAAGAAGAAGTAAAGGAGATAGCCTATGATTCACAACATCAAAAATTTACTTATTAACTTTACCCTCACGACTGAGGAGAAGGAGGGTGTGAACTTCCTTGTTATTCCTATAATAGCATTGGTGGAGGGAGTCCATGCTGGTAGTGGTGGAGCAGGTTTCTACCCAGCTGCCGAAATAAATCGGACAGCCCAGAACTGGAATGGAGTCCCCCTCACTATTAATCATCCACAGGATAACAGTGGGAGTCCAATCACAGCTAACAACCCTGATATATTGAAACAGTACGCCATTGGTACTTTTGAGAATGTTCATTACGAGTCAGGGAAGTTGAAGGGGGAGGGTTGGATAGATGTAAACAGGATAGAATTATTGTCCCCAGAAACATTGGAGATATTAAGGATGGGGAGGAAGTTGGAAGTAAGTACAGGGCTGTTTACAGGTAGTGATGGAATGCCAGGAGAATGGCATGGAGAGAAGTTTGAAGAAACATTGTCGGATTTTATACCCGACCATTTAGCGTTACTCCCTAATGCTGAAGGAGCATGTAATTTTGATGCAGGGTGTGGAGTCAGGGCAAACAAAAATTTAGGTTGTGGAAAATGTTTAGTTAAGAAGGAGGGGGGTGAGATAGTGAAAAAGAAAGATGCAAATGTAGCACTGTCGATAGATGGAGTCAAACTAGACCTGTTTACCGTTTTAAAATCGCAGGGTTACTGGGTGAATAAAATCTCCCACAGTAAGATAAGGGAGCAGTTGTTCAAACTTGTCAGTGACATGGACAAGCCAGGAACGATGCACTTCTTACGAGAGGTATTCGATAAAACTTTCATCTTTGAGAAGGTAACTAATAACGATTCACAATTATTCAGAATTGGTTACAAACTCAACAGGGAGGATGAAATAACTTTAGGTAAAGGAGACCCAGAAGAAGTAAAAGAAAAGATTGATTTTATTAGTGTAAATCTTAGCAAGGAGCAGATAATGGACAGGAAGCAAGAAGTAGACGCTCTTATTGCCAATGAGAAGCTTGACTTTATTGAAGCTGATAGAGACATGTTGACTGATATGGCTGATGAGAGTTTTGACAGGTTGTTCAAAGTGAACGACTGTGACTGTCAGGATGGCAAGGAGGAATTAGTTAAGGCTAATGAAACCATTGCTACCCTTACAGAAGAATTGGACAAAGCAAAGGAGGACTTGAAGGTGAACGAGGACAAGAAAGATGAGCCGAAAGTAGTAACGATGGAGACTATCCTTGCCAATGCCGAACCAGAAGACAAGGAAGCATGGGAGGGCATGAAGAAGGAGAAGAAGGCTAGAAAGGATAATGCTGTACAGACTATTCTTAAGGCTGAAGGTAACAAGTTTACCGAAGAAGAATTACAGGCAATGCCGTTTGACATGTTGGAGAACATCATCTCCATGTCACCTGTAAAAGCAAACTACGCAGGTAATGGTAGTGTAGTTAAGACGGAGAAGAAAGAAGTAAAAGCAAACGAGAGACAGGAAGATGGTAGTGGAGTACCTTTAATTCCAGAAGCAAGATGGAACAAAGACGGTACACCAGATTTCAGTCATCTTGAGGCATAATTGTTTAATATTTTTATTTTTATTAATGGAGGTTTTATTAATGGCTAGTAATAGAACGATTGTATTAAAAGGAAATGGGATGTATCTTGAGGGATTAATCACAGCCGTTGCTGTCCCTCCTGGTACTCTCATGGAGAGGGTGGCTGGTGCTGCTACTTTTAGAGCACAGTCCGTTGCTGAAGCAGCTGGTACTTATCCAGAAAAGCTGATAGCAATAGAGAACTCTCTTGTGGGAGATGAGACTGGAACAAGTTGGACAGCAAGTACCAACATTCAGATGTACAAGGCACAGAGTGGAGACATTGTTCAGTTGAGACTGGAAGATGGTCAAGCTGCTACTATTGGAGCTGCTATGACAGCTAATGGTACTAACGGTACTTTGAAGACAAGGGATACAGGAACTAACCCTCCTTTCGCTTATGCGTTAGAGGCTGTAGATGCTTTGTCTGACAATGCTTCACTTGACCTGTTGGTCAAATGTGTGATAGTTTAAGTATTTTTAATTTATTTATTGGAGGAAATTGTAACGATGATTAATTACAACAACATGATTGATACACCCGCAGAAGTGGGTAGTGTTGATAACTTCCTCGGTGGAGCAGGCGGAGACATAGCACACAAACTCATAGCTAATAATATGAATATTAGTTCACTGAGAAACAATGCTACACTTACCTATGACGCTTGGAAGAAAATTGACACAGCAGTACTAAGGGAGTACCAGATTAGGTTACAAGGCATAGCTGACTTGCAGAACAAGGGGCTTACCTTTCAGACCGATGGACTCGCCCAGACCATGTTACAGTATCAGGATGAAAGTGACATCACAGATGCAGAGATTAACATGGATGGAGTAAATCGGACTGATAGAGACCGACCTGAGTGGGATACTTTATTTCTCCCATTGCCTATCATCTCTAAGAACTTTAGTTTTAGTGCTAGGGAGATAGCAGCAAGTAGAAACACAGGACAGGCTTTAGACACAAGGATGGCTGAGAAGGCATCCAGAAAAGTTGCTGAGAAAGCAGAAGAGATTCTCTTTCAGGGTGCGAGTGCCTATACTGCTGGTGCTAGTGGAGAGACTGGTACTATTAGAGGGTATGAAGACCATCCGAACCGTAACACTGGTTCTGTAACAGCAGCATGGGCTTCTACAACTGGAGCAAACATATTGACTGACACTATAGCCATGAAGAATGCGGCGATAGCTGACAGGAAATACGGGCCGTATACGATGTATGTTGCAACTAACATCGAGGGCAATCTTGACCAGAACTTTACAACTAATTACCCTGTCACTGTAAGACAGAGAATCCTTCAGGTGGAGAACATCACTGAATTAAAAGTGATTGATAAGATGACAGCTGGTGGAGTCCTGTTGATTAGCATGCAGAGTGACGTTGTAAGGCTTGTACAAGGTTTACCAATCCAGACAGTTGAATGGTCTACTGATGGAGGCATGATGGTTCACTTTAAAGTGATGGCTATTATAGTTCCACAGGTTTTCAAAGACCAGAGCAACAGGTCTGGTGTTATTCATTATTCATAAGTAGTGGGTGGAGAGAGAGGATTCTACAACAGTAACCAGACTGTCCATCCTTTTTAAAAACCTTTAACCAAAAGGAGATTTAAGATGGCAAGTGCAACAAAGAAGAAAGGCAAAGAGAAGAAGAAGAAGTTTGATAGAAAATCGTTTAAGAGGAAAGAAGTCCCAGAAGGTATGGGAGAGTTCAGACTTAGAAAAGGGTTTGGTAAACATATCCTTAGTGAAAACAATAAGGATATGACAATAAAGGGAAAGAGGCTCAAAAGAATAGTTGAGCCTGGTGATATTCTGGTTTGTCCTCCTTCAAAGGTAGGGGCGTTTATGGACAAGTTCATGAGAATTGATGTTTTGCCTAAGAAGGAGAAGGTAGAACAGAAGCGTTTGAAAAGAGAACATCATGGTGGAGGAAGATACAATGTAATTAACATTGTTTCAGGAGTCAAGTTAAATGATGGCTTCCTTACTAAAGATGAAGCAAACGAAATGATAGTGAGTGAAGGTGTGAAGCCTACACCAGACGAGCCAGATGAAGAGGAAGAATTTGACGAATACGAAGAAGAAGAAAATGACGATGAGACTATTGATGTTGGAGAGGACGAAGACGAGGACGATGAACAGTGAAGTCAGAATATTGGCAAGTCCCTGAAATGTGGAAAGGGGCAACTGTCTATATTCTAGGTGGAGGGTCATCCCTCCTTGATGAGAAACTTGAACTGATAGAGAGGTCTAGAGTCATAGGTGTCAACTGTGCATTTTTGTTGGGAGATTGGGTTGACATCTGTTGGTTTGGAGACCCACCCTGGTTCGATTGGAACGAGGAAGAATTATCTAAGTATGGAGGGTTGATTACTTGTTGTTGTGAAAAGATGAGATTCGACCATCCGACCATCAAGGTTCTCGAAAGAGGAAAGAAGATGGGGTTGGAAGATGGTAAGAATTATCGAACTCGTATATCGTGGAACTGGTCTTCAGGAGGGAGTGCTGTTAATCTTGCTACTCTGTTGGGAGCTACTAAGGTAGTATTGTTAGGGTTTGATATGAAGCCTGATGATAAGGGAAGGAATTGGTGGCATAATCTTCATAAAAACAAACTTGACCTTAGTGTAAGAGACCCTTATCCAATGTATATGGAATCTTTTGAACATATAGCAGAGGATGCTAAGACATTGGGAGTGGAGATAGTGAATAGTACCATGTGTTCTATAATACCAGAGGATTGGATACCAAAGAGACCATTGGAGGAGGTAGTGAGTGAAGTTTAAAGCTGCTATACTTGACGACATAGATGAACCACTAATTGTTGACGACATAGAGATTCCAAAACTGTATGTCGGACAGGTCTTGGTGAAAATCTTTTATAGTGGTATCTGTGGAGCACAGTTAGCAGAGATATCAGGTGCGAATGGTCAAGACAACTTCCTCCCACATCATTAACCAGTAGGATAGAGGACTTTGAAAAAATGCCTTTAGAAGAAGCTGTGGGAGAATGTTGTAATGATTAAAGTAGTGTGTGTTCTCAAAAGTTGTGAGGACTATAGTTGGGATTATGCAAACAAATTGTATGAGAATGTAAGAAGGAACTCACTTTATGAATTTGAATTTATAATTCTTACTAACTTAGAGAAATTTGATGTTGTACATAATATCAAAATTCTGCCATTAACAACTGGTTTAGAAACATACTGGGCGAAGTTAGAAATTTTTAAAATTAAAGGACAAGTAGTTTATTTTGATTTAGATACTATAATCGTTAATCGTATAGATGAATTACTTAAAGCAATAGAATTTAGTTCAGATGCAAAGAAACATTTTTGGATGATGGAAGCTATTAGTGATAAAAGAAAATTTGCTTCTGGTATCATGGCTTGGCATGGTGATTTTAGTTTTATACTAGATCAATTACCTACAAACTATATAGAGAAATATGATAAATGGGAACAAGATTATATTGTTGATAGATTAGAAAAAAATAATATTTACATACACTCAATAAATGATCATATTAATTTAGCTTCATATAAACGAGATTGTAAAAATAAAGTATATCCTATGGTAGATGTGATTTGCTTTCATGGAAAACCTAGACCAAGAGATATAAATTGGTTTGTGGGAGGAAAACAGTTTTGACAGACGAAGAGAATACAATAGAAAAGGCTAAAACTATATCAATAGTTATGCCAACTCGTAAACGACCAAAAGATTTGTGTAGATTAGTAGAATCAATTATTAAAACAGTAAGATATCCTGAGAATATTGAAGTTTGTATTTGTGTTGATCATGATGATATGGAATCTGCTACAGCATTAATTCCATTATCAGATAGAATAGATATAAAAGTTTGTATTATCTCTGCACAAAGATGTCATGGCAACTACTGGAATAGTGCATGGAGACAAGCTACTGGTGATGTAATCCAAATGAGCAGTGATGATTTCATTTACAGAACAAAAGATTGGGATGTAGAAGTGCTGGATGAAATAAATAAGTTCAGTGACAAGATGGTGATGGTGTATGGTGAGGATGGTTTTCAACATGGTAAATTAGCCACACACATGTTTATTCATAGAAGATGGACAGACGCTTTAGGAGAATTTGTTCAAATGCTTACTAATGTGTTCTATCATGATACTTGGATTGATGTACTGGCAACAAGGATAGACAGAAGAAAATATAGGGAGGATTTATATTTTGAACATATGCATCCTGCGGCTAGGAAATCGGCACAAGATGAAACCCATAGACAAGCTCGTACAAAATCTGGAGGAGATGAAACTAAGTGGGAGACAAACTGGCAAGGTGAGTTAATGCAAAAGGATCATGATAAACTGAAAGGATTGCTAATACCATGAATAAACATGTAACACATACTTTGTCAATACTTATACCTTCTCTAACAAACAGAAAGAAAATGCTAGATGAACTTTTAAAATCTCTAGAACCTCAATTAGTTGAGGGAGTGGAGATATGCATTAACATAGACAATGGGAAGAAATCTACAGGGCAGAAAAGAAACGAATTAATCAAAGGATGCAATGGTGAGTATATAGCATTCATAGATGATGATGATAAAGTCAGTGACGATTACATTGCTCTGGTTCTTGAAGCGGTTAAAACTGGTATAGATGTGGTTGGTATGCATCTTTTAATGACTCGTAAAGAAATACAATCTACAGAAGAAAGAACATACCACTCATTGAAGTATAAACACTGGTATGATGAACCTGATCCAGATAGGAAGGGTAAACGAAAATATTTTAGAAACCCCAATCATTTGAATCCAGTGAAAAGAGAATTTGCGTTACAAGTTGGATTTCCAGATAAAGATCATGGAGAGGATCATGATTACAGTAAGAAACTACTTCCTCTGTTAAAAACAGAATTCTATATAGAAAGTCCTATATATTATTACTTAGCAGAGAGAATAGGAACTTAATGGACATACTAATAGAGCAGGATGCAGGATTCGGGGACATTTTCTTTTGTCAAAAGATTGCTGTAAAACTGATGGAACAAGGTCATACAGTGTACTGGCCAGTATATAAAGAGTATGAATACATAAAAGATTATATTCATAATGGTGTTATATGGAATGTGCCAGAAGAGAAAAGAAGTAAAATTCGTTCATTAAATATCAATCAATCTACTAACTATTTTAAGTTTGCACATGGAAAAGAACTTGGTTTCAATGTCATGCAGACAAAATATAGATATGCTGATGATCAATTTAAAACTGGTGGATGGGAAGATTGGCAAGACTATTTCAAAATAAACAGAAACTATAAGAGAGAAAGAATACTTGAAAATAAGGTTTTAGAAGGTGTTCCAGAAAAGTTCTCTCTTGTGTGCAATCATTTTGCTACTGATTATCAATTGTTAGCACATAGGGGTGCAGGGAAAGCTATTACTAAAGCACAATATCCTATAGTTGAGATTACTAAGTTGCCAAATACACATCTTTTTGATTGGTGTGGAATTATACAAAAGGCTTCTGAAATACGAATACCTGATTCTAGCTTTCCATATCTTGTAGAGATACTTAAAACAACAGATAATATTCATATGTATGCTAGGAGTCATGAAGGACAAGTGAAGACAAAACCTATTTGGAAAAAAGAGTGGAATTTTGTAGAAAAATGGGAAAGAACTAATATGCGTTTTCTAGTCACAGGCATATCAGGATTTGTAGCTCCCTACTTAGCAAAGCATTTATTAGCTAATGATCACGAAGTATATGGAATGTTGCACAATTCTTCTCTTGGTGCAGTTGATGGTATTCAATATGTAATGGGTGATTTATGCGATATAAGAACATTCAAATATTTAAGAGAATATAATTTTGATGGTGTTTTTCACTTAGCAGGATTAACACACCCTCCAACATCCTTTAAAGAACCTGAGTTATATTATAAGACTAATGCTACAGGAACTATGAATTTGTGTGAGGTGTTTCGAACAGGTAGTGTGATAATGCAATGCTCTACTCCAGAAGTTTATGGAGAATGTTCAGAAGAGGAAATATTTGAGACATTTGCTATGCTCCCAAACAATCCTTATGGAGTATCAAAAGCTGAAGCAGACAGATATATACTTAAAGAAACAAAAAAGGACAAGTTGAATGCTTTTATTGTGAGAGCAGGATCACATACAGGAGCAGGTAGACCATCTTGTTATTCAATTTCATCTGATGCTGAACAAATAGCAAAGATGAAAAAAGGATTACAAGAACCCATACTTAAAGTAGGGAATATTAATTCTCAGAGGGCTGTGATGGATGTTCGAGATGTAGTAATAGCTTACTATGAATTGATGATAAAATACATGGATGGTAAAATACCCAATGGTGAGATATATCATGTAAGCGGTCACAAAGTAAACACAATAGAATTCTACATTGATATGATGTTGCAGTTAGCAGGAATTGAAGCTGAGAAGGTAGTTGATGAAAGTCTTGTCCGTAAAATAGATATACCTATACAGATACTAAACAGTGATAAAATGAGAGAGCTTACAGGATGGTCTCCAGTTATTTCTACTGAAAGAACACTCAAAGATTTATTAGCTTATTGGGAGAACAAAATTGGGAATTAAGGAAATTGACACACACAAATTAAGTTTGCATCCTACAAGGATTGCTCTTTGGAAAACTACAGGTTTTTGTTATCCTATACATATTGAAGTTGGAATAACAAATAAATGCAATCATCGCTGTGTACAGTGTACTCTTGATTGGATAAACCATAAAAATGATTCTCTTGATGCAGAAGTGTTTGTTAAGACATTGAGAGTTGCTTCTGAAATTGGTGTAAGGTCAATCTATTTTGCAGGAGAGGGAGAACCTGCCCTACATGAAGATTTACCCTTATTTGTAAAGACAGCACATGACTTAGGAATTAAGGTAGCACTTTCTACTAATGGATCACACTTAAATACATTAAAAAAAACATTGCCTTACCTATCTTGGTTACGATTTAGTGTTGATGCAGGAACTCCAGAAACATTCTCTAGTATTCATGGAGTACATAGAGATGAATTTGATAAGGTTCTTTCCAACATAAAGTTTTGCACACATGAAGTTAAATTATCTGGACATAATGTACAGATAGGTGTCCAAACTCTTCTAATGCCTGAAAATATAAATGAGATAGAAGGACTTGGTGAGATTACAAAAGAGATTGGTGTTCACAACTTTCAAGTGAAACCCGCTCATTGTCACCCTAGTAGTTCTTATCAGATAAATAACTATCAATATCTAAGAGATAACTTACAAGAAAGACTTGAGAAATTAGATGATGAAAATTTCACCACAGTAGTGAGGGTGAAGAGTCTAGAACGATTAGATCAAGCAAGAACTTATAAAGAATGTCATGCGTTTCATTTCTATTGTCTTATTGATGCATGTGGGAATGTGACTCCTTGCAACATTTTCTACGGAAAACCAGAGTACATATTCGGCAATATATATGATAATACTCTGCATACCATCTGGAAGAGTCAACAAAAGAAAGATGTAATAGAAAAGATTACTGCATTAGAACATTCTCTATGTGAAGAGTATAGATGCCGACAGGATGTAATGAACAGATATTTAGAAAGAGTAAAGAATCCAGAACTCAATGACGAATTCATTTAATGCTATTAGAAAACATATATAAACAAGTTCACGATTCATGGGTTCAGAAAAGAGTGAAGGAATGGTATGATAGTGACCAATCAGAATGGTTTGACCCCTTTGTTGTTTTATCAGTACCCAATGTCTATTTAGAAATATTGTTTAGATATCAATATTGTATTAAAGGATTAAAAGATATTGAGATACTTATAGAGACAGGCACAGAAGAAGGAGGCACTACAGATATTATGGCTAAACACTTTGATAAGGTTTACACCATTGAAAAAAGTTTCTTTGTGTCAAAACGACAACACGCATTTGAGACTGACCCTGCAAATGATAATGTGTCTTGGTTGTATGGAGACTCACCAAAAGTTTTAGCAGATTTGAGACATAAGATAAAAGATGAAAGATGTGTGTTCTTTCTTGATGCACATACAAGTAACTCTTCTTGCCTAGTACAAGAGTTAAAAATAATAAAGAAATATTTTAATAACGAATCAGTCATTATAGTAGATGATGCGGTAGATATAGGAAAAGTTAGAGGTTATCCCACATTAGTAGAATTTCATAGATTGATAGAAGCTATCAACCCAGAATACACTGTAACATTTACTGGATTAGGGAGAAACATATGCCTAGTGCATTAATATATGGAAAAGAAATATATGAGGGTCTGGGAGGCTATCTGCCACCAGACCTAATGGAGGGAATAAGAATGGTTGGAATCCTGTTAAAACAACATGGAATAAAGGATTAAAACGGATATTAAATAATAAAGGAATTTATATATGTCAATAAAAAGTGTTTATGTTTGTGATAATTGTAATAAGGAACAGATTTTTAAAACATCTCCCATACAATTGCCAAAAGAAACAGAAAATCCTTTTATACATTTACATAATCCAGATTATTCTGGTGAGCAACATTTTTGTAATACTGAATGCATGTACGAATTCATAAATAAAGAAAAGGAGACTAAATGAACGAACTACCAACCCTATATACGGCACTTGTTCTTGGAGCAGGAGGTTTCATAGGAAGTCATTTAGTAAGAAGATTAAAAAAAGATGGTTATTGGGTACGAGGAGTTGATTTAAAACTTCCAGAATTTTCTGAAACTGAAGCGGATGATTTTATTGTTGGAGATTTAAGAGATATTATATTTTGTAAACAAGTTATAGATAAATCTTTTGATGAAGTATATCAACTAGCAGCAGATATGGGAGGAGCAGGTTTTGTTTTCACAGGTGATAATGATGCTCACATAATGCATAATTCGGCTATGATAAATTTAAATGTGCTAGAACTCTGTAAAGATTATGTCCCTAGTCTAAAGATTTTCTACTCTTCATCAGCTTGTATGTATCCAGAGCATAATCAACTTGATCCCGATAATCCTAATTGTGCCGAAGACTCAGCTTATCCTGCTAATCCTGATAGTGAATATGGATGGGAGAAACTATTTAGTGAAAGACTATACAAAGCTTACGAAAGAAATTATGGGTTGGAAGTTCGTATTGCAAGATATCATAATATTTTTGGTGAAGAAGGAACTTGGGCAGGTGGTAGAGAGAAAGCTCCTGCCGCTATGTGTCGTAAAGTAGTTGAAGCTAATTCTGAAATAGAAATGTGGGGAGATGGAAAGCAAACAAGGTCTTTTTTATATATTGATGAATGTGTTGAAGGAACTATCAGACTTATGGGTTCTGATTATAGTGATCCAGTTAATATAGGTTCTGAAGAAATGGTGACGATTAACGAACTAGCAAAGAAGGTAATGAGAATTGCAGGAAAAGAATTAGACATAAAACACATAGCTGGCCCAGAGGGAGTACGAGGAAGAAATTCAGAGAATAGTTTAATTCAAGAAGTATTGGATTGGTATCCTTCTTTACCTTTAGATGAAGGACTTACAAAAACATATGATTGGATAAATAAGGAGTGTAAGAAATGATAAAGAGTCCTATTCTTATAACAGGGTGTGCGAGGTCTGGTACTTCGATGACTGCAGGCGTAATACATAAATGTGGCGCATGGGGTGGAGAACTAGCACAGGCTACTCCATACAACAAAAAAGGTATGTATGAGAACAGAACGGTAGTGAATGAGATGGTTAAGCCTTTGTTTGTAGAATTGGGAGCAGACCCTATGGGACAGAAACCCCTCCCTAACATAAGGGACTTTGAAGAACAGAGCGGAAAGCTTTGGCATGAAAGATTTGAAAAGATAATGAGGACACAAGGGTATAAGGAGGGAAAGATAATGTATAAGGGAGCAAAGATGTGTCTGATGTGGACTTTATGGGATAGGGCTTTCCCAGATGCTAAGTGGATTATAGTACGAAGGAGAAGCGAAGATATAATTAGTTCTTGCATGAAGACAGGATTTA
>Ga0208433_1000102_pt1 | contig 52519 bp, 43 predicted proteins | sample 3_EtaG_FD_184075 | JGI IMG/M metagenome (GOLD analysis project Ga0208433, IMG submission 184075) | Marine viral communities from the Subarctic Pacific Ocean - 3_ETSP_OMZ_AT15126 metaG (SPAdes) (version 2) | ecosystem: Environmental > Aquatic > Marine > Oceanic | place: Pacific Ocean | collected...
CCAGAAGCGCTCCATCGACGACACATGCCGCCACATTGGCCACCTCGTCCAAACCATCCAGCCCGCCGAATGCCTAAGCTACTTCGAAAACGCCGGATATGCTTCCGTCAAAACATGAAACGCTCTAGGAGAGGCTCAACCGCCGCGCTGATCCTCGTCGTTCGTCCCTTCGGATGTCGAATGATTACGGGCCTCGTCGATCTTCGACATGGCGTGCCGTTTCAGCGAACCAGACGCATCAAAGATTGGCTCGACGCGACGGTACGTTTCCGTAGGCTGTGGCGTACGCTGTTGCATCTTGAACTCCGCGGCACTGGAATTTTGTCCGGTCCGATGCCTTTCAAATCTGCCCATCTGCTTCTTCCGCATCTTTCGAGGCGGCATCCGCTTCGTCGGCTTCGGCTTCTATTTCGTTCCCGGCGGAAGCGCGGGTCGCATGAATGAGAACGAGCCGAAGCTGTTTTGTTTCCAGCGCCTGGCTGCGAGCGAGCCAGACGGCGCCTTCCTCCATCAACGTGGTAGCCGTTTCCGGCAGAAATTTGGCTTTTTGCAGGCAATCGTGAAGCTGCCGCCAGCCGGACTGAATAAGCGGCAGATAGGCTGATGTCAGGTCCTCGAATCTTTCCAACTTGTAATCCTGCGCCGCCAGCGCGTGGCGGTATTCAGCCTCGGTCCATGGTGCCGAGAAGCTGCCTTCGGCCATCCGCCAGGCAGCGAGCGCGGGCACTTCTTCCGTATCCGTACCAACTCCGTCCGCAAGGACGAAGTCGGTCAGGATCAATGAACCGCCCTCGGCGAGTCCGCGATTTATCTCCGCGAGCATCAACTCGCGATCGTCGACCGCGAACATGGATTCGCGCATGAAGATCGCCGCATGACCGTCCGCCGGTTCGAAGTCCGCAGGTTCCAGTCCTTCCGGGCCGCAGGCGCGGACCGGCGCGGTTTCGTCCATCCCCTGTTCCGCGGAGAGGCGCAGCGCTTCGGCGGCAATTTCCGCATCGGCTTCGATGCCGAGGATCGTGATCCCGTGTTTCGCCGCGATGGCGCGCATGCCGCCGCCAAGACCCGGCGCGAGGTCGAGGAAGCGTCCCTTGTTCTTGAGGTTGGCGCGTTCCGCCACGAACAGAGCGAAGTTCGCGCCGCCGGGCAGGCTGAAGCCCGGTCCCCAGAGTTGTTGAATGGTTTCCAGACGGCTCAGCGACTTCGGCGGCTCGGGTTTTTCAACGGGCACGGCCGCGGCTTGCGGCGCCTTCTTCTTTTTCCGTCTGCGTTTGATGCCCTTCGCGCGGGCGACGTCGTCGGTTTCCATGCCCTCCCACCAGGCGATGACGCGAAGCAGGATTTCCCAGCCAATGCCGGCCTCTCTGGGCTTTTTCTTGTTTTTGTCGCTTTCTCCACCGGCGGTTTTGACCGCCGGTCCGTGCTCGGTTCCGCCGGCGCCTCCAGGGCGTTTGTCGGGGTGCTCGACCAGGAATTTCTCGAGCGCGTTGCGCTGAGGCCCACTCAGTTTGCGGAGCTTTCGGAACCGAACAATCCCCTCGGCCGACATCTGCTCAAGGCCGGCCGTGAAGGCGGATATCGGCATCGCCTGCAGCTCATCGCTGCCGACCGTTGCCAGATTGACGAGCGCCGAATTGCTCATGCTCGTACCTATGGGTCCTCAGTGCGGCCATCCCGCTTTCGGAAGCCTTTTGGCCGGTCTTTCCCCCGGGAGCGTGCGCCTGGTACTGAACCGCGTACGACCCCGTCATCCTTAATGCCATAAGCAGCGTTAAATCATTGTTTCCCCAAAGGCGCCCCGCCGTTAACAAAGGTAAATCGGCGCTTTTCTTTCGCACGGGAATCCCCCAATTTATGTCCGCGCTGGATCGATCAGGGGGGCAGGCGCCGCTATTCCATGCAGAAGTTGAGAAATCCGGTCTTGCGTTTTCCGCGCCTGACCATCGCTCTTTGTCTGGCGATTTTCGCGGTTTCGGTGGCGGGGGTATTCCAATACACCCTGTCCTACGACACGCGCGTCTTCTTCAATCCCGAAGGCGCGGATCTCGCGAAACTGCGCGCTTTCGACGCGAAATACGGACAGAACAACGATGTCCTGATGGTGCTATGGGCCGGTGGCCGCAAGGTCACCGAACCTGAGGTGCTGGCGGCCCTTGGCGATCTCGTCACGCAGGCATGGCAACTGCCACATTCGACGCGCGTCGACGCGCTGACCAATTTTCCGCATGTTTCAGCGGATACCGACAGTTTCTCCGTTGCCGACCTCGTTCCCGACCCTGCGAATGTCACGGTCGAGGAGGCAAGAGCCATCGAGCGAATAGCCCTCGACGACTCTCTCATACGGAACCGCCTTCTTTCTGCCGATGCGCGCACCGCCGGCGTTCTCGTCAACTTCAACCTGCCTGCGGAAGCCTCGATTGAAGTGCAGGAAATCGTGGCGGCCTCGCGCGCGCTCGTGGCGGAGTTCGAGGCGAACCATCCGGGAATCGAGGTCAAGCTCACCGGCAACGTGATGCTGATGGCGACCTTCTCCGAAGCCGCCTTGAATGACATCAAAGTGTTGATCCCGGTCAGCCTCATCATCACCTCGCTGGTCATGTTCGTCTTTGTGCGCGCGGTTCTGCCCAGCGTCGCGATTCTTTCGTTGCTCGGTCTGTCGAGCGCCGCCGCCATGGGCCTGGCCGGCTGGTATGGCTACGAGATCAATACCGCGACGGTTGCTTGTCCCATCATCATCATGACCGTGAACATGGCCGCTGCCGTTCGCATCGTGACGACCGCCATGGGGGCTCTCGGACGCGGGCTCGCGCGCTACGACGCGATCGCCGAGGCTGTGTCCATGAATCTGTGGCCGGTGACGCTCACCAACGCGACGACGATGATCGGCTTCCTGGCGATGAACCTCGCCGACGCGCCGCCGCTTCGCCAGCAAGGCAATGTCGTGGTGGTCGGCATCTGCCTTGCCTATGTCTTCACTTTCACATGGCTGCCGGCTTTGCTCTCGCTGATGCCGCTCCGTCCTGCCGTGCAACGCTCGGAACGCGTCATGGTACTCCTCGGCCATTTCGTGAACCGCTACTATCGGCAGCTCTTCTTTCTCTGCAGCGTGATCGTGGTTTCCTGCGCGATATGGCTCGGCAATATCCGCCTCGATGACGATTTCGCGCGGTATTTCGACTGGCGCTTCGACTATCGCCAGGATTCGGACTTTGCCGAGGAGCATCTGACCGGCCTCAACATCATCGAGTTCGACATCGGGTCCGGCGAGGATGGAGGCGTCTTCAAGCCTGAATATCAGGAACGGCTCGCTGCTTTCGAGGCCTGGCTACGCGAGCAGGAGGGAGTCGTCAGCGTCATCGCCATCCCCGAGATTACGCGGCGGGTCCACGATGCGATGAACGCCGGAAGGGTGGATGAGGAGCCGATGCCCGACGATCGGGAGACCATCGCGCAGTATTTTCTCCTCTACGAGATGTCGCTCCCCTACGGCGTCTCGCTGAACGACCGGATCAATGTCAGCCGTTCTTCGAGCCGCGTAACAGCCATACTGCGGAAGATGTCATCGAGCCAGATCCGCGATCTGGACGAAAGGGCGACGGCGTGGCTTGCGGGGAACGTGCCGCCAGAAATGCAGACGCAGGCGACGGGCATCAACGTGCTCTTTGCCAACCTGTCGGGCGTCAATATCCGCTCGATGATGCTTGCGACCCTCGTGTCCGTACTCGTCATCGCCGTGGTGGTGGGGATCGCGTTGCGCAGTGCCGTCTATGGCGCGCTCAGCATCCTGCTCAACATGTTGCCGTCTCTCGTGGGCTTCGGTCTGTGGGGGCTCCTCTATCAGGATATAGGCCTCGCAGCCTCCGTCGTCACCGCCATGACCATCGGCCTCGTCGTGGACGACACGATCTACTTTCTTCTGATGTACCAGCAGGCGAGGGCGCGCGGTCTGGATCCCGAGGGTGCCATTAACCATGTCTTCGCGGTGGTCGGGGTTGCCATGCTCGTCATCACCGTCTCGCTCACGGTCGGCTTCGGAACCCTCGCTTTCTCCGGCTTCGAGGTGAACCGTTCTCTTGGCGCGATGACCGCACTCGTCATCTTGTCCAATCTCTTCATCGACTGGTTGATGCTGCCCCCGGTGATGAGAATTATGGAGAACTCCCGTGCCAAACGCTCTGGCACGACTGTTGCCTAAAACGGTCATTGTGGAACCACAATTTCTCGCTTTAAACATTTGTTAGTGTTTGTAACAGCGGGAACCCTGTGATTCCTTAGTGTTGTCCGTTTTTGAGACAGGTGGGGCCAGTGATACGTACATATGAACAACTGACAGGTGCCGAGGGTCGCCGGATGTTCTACCGGGCAGAGCGGTTCCGGCCAGAGCAACTGTTCCGGGAAGCCGTTCCGGCGGTATTGATTGAGAACGAGCGTGCGCTGCTGAGAGATATCAGCATGACCGGCATCGCGATCCAGAGTTCGCACGCTGATGGGTGGGACGAACGTATCGGTTCCGAAATGCCTTTCGAGTTCCGGGTTGGGGAGGCGCGCCTGTTCGGTGGAGCCGGCCGCGTGCGCCGGGTGGAGCCGCAGGGGCTCAGAACGGTGGTGGGCCTGGAGTTCACCTCGGGCTATCTCGACATTCCAGGCATCATCAGCGAGCACGACAATCTCGTCCTCTCGCAGGCGCTGGCCGACCCGCTCTTTGCAACTTCAGAAGGCATCCTGCCGGAGTTCCAGCAGCTTTGCAGCGAAATCCTCAATCTGTTCCGCTCCTACAAGGATGTGCTCGGCAACTTTGAGACGCGCCTCAAGGCGACGGGTGAAGAACGCGAAAAGCTTCTTCTTGAAGCGCTGATTGCCTGCGAGGATCGCATGGTTCCGCAGTGGAAGGAGCTATGGTACCGGGGCAACGACGTGCTTGAGCCGGTCTGGCACGATCCCGCCGTCCTCGCGCGCCACAAGCGATACGCCGAGCGCGTCCTCACACCTGATTTCATGCCCGGCGCCGTGATGAAGCGGTGTTACGAAAAGCCGCTCGGCTATCCCGGCGACTACCAGATCATGAATTACGTTTACGAGTGGCAGCGCGTCGGTAACACGCCGTACGAAAAGCTCCTCCACCGCATCGGCATTGAGACCGGCGCCTGTGTCGGCACGCGCCTTCGCATGACGCAGAAGCTCATTGCAGCCCGCATCGCGGAGGAGCCGGGGGATACTCCGCTCAACATCGCCAATCTGGGCTGCGGCTCCGCTTACGAGGTCTACGACTATCTGCGGACCGACAAGCTGCCGCGGCCAGTGAACTTCACGCTGATCGACCAGGACGAGCGGGCGCTCACCCATGCCTACGAGCATGCCTATCCGGAAGTCGTGCGGCATGCGGGGCGTGCGAAAGTTCAATGCCTTCAGGCATCGTTCGCGCAATTGTTGAAGGCGGGCGCGCTTTTCCGCACCTTGCCGCCGCAGGACGTGATCTACAGCCTGGGACTCTATGATTACCTCTCGGCTCGCCGCGCCCGGGCGCTGACACGCGACCTCTACGAGCAGGTGAAACCTGGCGGCAAGCTCATTCTCGCCAACGTCCGCAAGGGACGGGAAAGCTGCGAATGGCCGCTTGAGTTCGTGACGGACTGGAGCCTGATCTATCGCACGGAGGCTGACATGCTCGCGCTCCTCGAAGGGCTCGATGTCGCCAACGTCACGATTGAGGTCGACTCAACGAAGTGCATTTATCTGATGGTAGCGGACAAGCCGGCCTGACGGTAAACCGTCAGCTTGCCTGCCATTGCATCTCATCGGCCTGGGGCGCGACGAACCGGCTTTTCGGGAACGTCGCGCTCACGGTCGTGCCTTCGCCAACCGCACTCTCGAGTTCTACCGTTCCGCCATGCAGGCTCATGATCTTGCGAACCAGCGGAAGTCCGAGGCCTGTGCCCTGCTGCGTTCGTGACATGGCATCTTCGACCTGCACGAAAGGCTCGAAGATGCGCTTGGTGTCCGAGGCTTTGATACCGATGCCCGTATCCTTCACGCTCAGCACGAGGTCGCCTGCGGCGTCGACGCCGAGCTCGACCCGGACACTGCCGTTCTCGGGCGTAAATTTGAGGGCGTTTGAGGTCAGATTGATCGCCACCTGATTGAAGAGGCGAGGATCGGCGATGAGCCAGGGAATGTCGTCGCGAATGCGGAAGGTCAGGTCCACGCCGAGTTCGGACGCACGCTGGCGGAACATGCGCATCGTCCGGTTGAGTGCCTCCACCGGATCGATCGGCTCTTCCTCCAGCTGAAGCTTTCCAGCCTCAGCCTTCGAGATGTCGAGAATGTCGTTGATAATGCTCAGAAGATGCGCACCGCTTGCCCGGATGTCGCCCGCATAGTCGACATATTTGGCCTGTCCGACCGGACCGAACATCTGGTTCGAAATGATCTCCGAAAATCCGATGATTGCGTTGAGTGGCGTCCGCAGTTCATGGCTCATGATCGCGAGGAAGTCATTCTTCGCGCGGTTTGCGGCTTCGGAGCGGCTGAGCAGGCGCTCGGAACGGCGTTGCTCAGCGCGCAGCTTTTCATTGTCGACGAAGCTCTGGCGGAGCTTGTACTCCTGAACATAGTTCACGAACACGCTCACCCCGACGCCGAAGATCAGGAACGCATTGTTGTTGATGAGCATGTTCGTGGGAATGGGATTCACGAACAGGGCGACGAATTCGTAAGCGCCACAGGTCAGGCCGGACATCAAGATGGAATAGTAATACCGCAAACGCCAAAGGCAGTTCACATAGGTCAGAATAATGAGGATGCCGGCATAGTAGAGATAATTGCCCGGAGATGAGGCGATCGCGATCATGCCGACGACGGCGAGGCCGGGAATGCACATGGCCAGCGACAACAACGCCTGATGGCGATACGAAAATCCCGGCATGTAGGAAATCGCCACGATGAGAAGAAGAAGCGGACAGGCGAGTCCCAGCCGGATTGCCCAGGCTTCGTTGGTGATTTCCGGAATGATAAAGGGATCGAATACGGCGTAAACGGCGAAGATGATCGCGCCCAGCGCAATCGAAAGGCGCAAGAGGCCGACCTGGCGCGCGAAGTTGTCGACGTTGAATCTGTGCTCCAGATCAGGTTGGCGGAACCGCAACCTGATAGGCTCTATGGAGTAGTCGGTCGCCTGTTCCGAAAAAAGCGGATCGGCCGGCGCCTGCAATTCGCGCCGGTGCTCCGGATCATCTCGCTTCAACGCGTCGCCGGTGATGGTTTGCCTATTCATTTCCGCCGTAAATCCCGGAGGCTGCCGCTATACCTTGGGCGTAGAGAGGTCAGACTAGCGGCAAAACGTATAATGCTTGGTTAAGCATGATTTACGTTCTGGTAAGCATCTCGTTTCGACGGAGTTGTCCGGGTTGCCGCCGAAAACGGACGAAACTCAACCTCTGGCCATGAAATAGACGAGCAACAGTCCGCCGAAGATGATCCGGTACCATCCGAAGATCGTGTAGCCGTGAGTGCTGACGAAGTTGAGCAGCCACTGCACGACGACGAGCGCTGAGAGGAATGCGGCGACGAACCCCGCCCCGATGACATAGGCATGCGCCGCGTCGATCAGTTCCCACGTCTCGGCAAGGTTGACCGCCGAGGCACCGAGCATGACGGGAATGGCGAGGAAAAAGGAAAACTCGGCGGCCGTCTTGCGTTCGACCCCGACGAGCAGGGCGCCAAGGATCGTCGCGCCTGATCGGGAAACGCCTGGCACGAGGGCCATGCATTGAAAAAATCCGATCTTCAGAGCTGTCCGCATCGTGAACGACTCGATCGAGGTGAATCTCGCTTCGAGCTGCATCCTCTCGATGGCGATAATGGCAATGCCGCCAAGGATGAGCGTCGTGCATACCACGTAGGGTGAGAAGAGGACCTCCACGATGAAGTCGTGGAAGAGTATGCCGATCAGGCCGGCCGGAAGGATGGCGACGAGAATGGCTCCGATAAAGGTTCGTGCTGCGGGGTCGCGTGGAGCATCGAGGACCACGCGGAAGAGCCGGTCGCGATAGAGGACGCATATCGCCAAAATGGCGCCAAGCTGGATAACCACCTCGAAGACTTTGCCCGGCATGCTCGAAAAGCCGATCAGCTCGCCCACCACGATCAGGTGGCCGGTGGATGAGATCGGGAGGAATTCGGAGACGCCCTCGACAATGCCGAGAATGAGGGCCTGCAGGAAACTGTGCTCGATCATGTGCGGCAGAGAGTCCTGCGCTGGTGTGAAAAACGACTCATCGGGAGCCTAGCACAGCGACCCTTACATGAACCTTATGGCAGCTCCATGTCGAACAGGGCCACGTTGGACCTCTTTCCTCATATTCCGGTCGCGTCCAACGCTTCCTTGACGCGGCTCACCGCGATGTCGAAGGCTGCCGACCTCAGGTCGAGATTTTTCTGGGCCGCGTGATTGAACACCTGCTGTGCCGCATTGCCGAGAATGCGTGCGAGTTCGTCGTCTACGCGTTCAAGTGGCCAGACGACACGTTGCAGGTTCTGGACCCATTCGAAATAGCTGACGACGACGCCCCCCGAATTGGCGAGTATATCCGGCACCACCGTAACCCCCCGCTCCGTCAGGAAACGGTCGGCATCGCTGGTGATCGGCCCGTTCGCGCCTTCGAGCACCGTTTTTGCCCTGATTCTGGAGGCATTTTCCACGGTGATGACGCCGCCCAGCGCCGCGGGCACCAGGTAGTCACAGTCGACCTCGAGCTCCCGGCCGGTTTCCAGCGTTTCGTGGCCCTCGACATCGGCGAGCAGGCCACGTTCGCTCTTCTGCTTCGCGAGCGCGGATAGGTCGACGCCGCCCTCGCGATAGACGGCGCTGCGCGCGTCGGAAACCGCAACAACCTTCATGCCGAGATCGGTGAAAGCCTTCGCTGCATGAAAGCCCACATTGCCGAAGCCCTGAATCGCCACTGTCGCTCCCTGGAGGGGGACATCGTAGCGTTCGGCATAGGCCTTCATCACGATGCCTATGCCGTAGCCTGTCGCCTTGTCGCGCCCGGCCGAGCCGCCAAGCGCCAGGGGCTTGCCGGTGACCGCTGCGGGCGAGTGCCCGTAGATCGCAGAGTATTCGCTGTGAATCCAGCCCATCACCTGCGCGTTCGTGCCCACGTCCGGCGCCATGATGTCGCTGTTGGGCCCGATCTCGCGATGAATGCGTTTGACGAATTTTCGTGTCAGAACCTCCAACTCGCGCGTCGAAAGTTCGCGCGGATTGCAGCATATGCCGCCCTTGCCGCCGCCGAGCGGAATGTTCACAAGCGCGGTCTTCATTGTCATCAGAGAAGCGAGACCCCGGACTTCGTCGATGTCTACGTCGGGATGATAGCGAAGACCGCCCTTGCAAGGTCCGCGGACATTCTGGTGCTGAACCCTGTAGCCGCTGAAAACAGCGAGTTCGCCATTATCTCGAATGATCGGGATTTCGACCTTCATTTCGAGGGCGGCGAGCGAAAGCAGCGAAATCGTGGACTTGCCGTAGCCGAGGCGGTCGCAGGCAGCGTTGAGGAACGTTTCATATGCCGATTGCGTCGTGTTTCCTGTCGTCATTCCGCCTCCGGTGAAAACGCATCTCAAGGTGCCGCGGATTTGACGGGAAAAGGCGGGCAAATTCAACAGCAGGACCGCTGCCGCATTTTCGCCGTGCAGATTAACGAACGGTTCATATGCCGTTCAGGTGGCGAATGGGAGTCTGGTTTCGGGCACAGGACAGTCTGTCGCTCACCGAGGAGGTGCCGGAGATCATGCGGCAAAACCCACAATTTGCATCTATTGCGCTGCTGTTGACGCTTTGCTTTGGTGGCAGCTCGGCTGCGCTCGCCGCTCCCCAGTCGGACTCTTGGCCGCAACGCCATGAGTTGCGCGAGCGTGCGAGCCGACCGGCCCAAGAAAGTCGGCAGCGGATCGAAGCTGCCGGGCAGAACCGGCAGATGGAAAGACGGGAGCAGCAGAACCGGCAACAAGCGGAGCAACGCGAAAGTCAGCGTCGGCAACAGGCCACCCGGCAGCAGCAAATCCGCCGGCAGAATGACCGTCAGCGCATCGACATGCGCACCCGCCAGCACGAACAGCAGGCGGTACGAGGGCAACAGAACCGGGAGCAGGCGGAGCAGCACGAAAGGCTGCGTCAGCAACAGATCGCCCGCGAACGCAACCAGCGCCAGCAAGCCTTGCGGCAGGAACGCGAACGCAGTCGCGATATGGACGATCGGCGCCGCTTGCAGCAGGCAAATATCGAGCGCCAGCGCCAGGAGCAGGATGCGCGCCATCAGCTTCAACGTCAGACGCAGCAGCAGGCTTTGCTGCGTCAGCAGCATACCCGCCCGCAGGACCGTCTGCAGTATCGCGACGGGTACGATGACGATCGCCGTGGCCACTATGCGGGTAATCGCGAGAATGTCCGCACTGCTGAGTACCGGCGTCCTTACCGCCCGGTTTACAACGACCGGCCCTGGTACGGATATCACGGGCACGGTAAGCATCCGCACCATCGCGGACCCGTCGTCATCTATCGCAACGTGACGCATGTCGTGATGATCCCGCAGCCCGTCTATGTGCAGCCGGTCGCGGGCTACTACTATGACGACTACTACTATTCCGGCCCTTATGCCGGATATGACTCGGTCTATGGATACGACGATTACGGCTATGGCTATCGCCAGTCCGCCTGCAACAGCGACACTGTCGGTGCCGTCATCGGGGCAGTGCTTGGCGGCGTCATCGGCGCTCACCAGGATCGGGGCGCCGGCCCCGTTGTCGGTGGTGCCCTCATCGGAGCGGTGCTCGGCGGCCTGCTTGGCCATGCGATCGATGAAAGCAACCAAGCCTGTGTGAGCGACGTCCTCGAATATGTGCCGTCGAATCGGTCCGTCTATTGGGAGGACGGAGGCTATGGCTACGAGGTAACGCCAATGCGGACCTACGAACCCGAGCCTGGCCGCTATTGCCGCGAATATCAGACGGTGGTGACCGTCGGCGGCCGCGCCGAACAGGCATACGGCACGGCCTGCCGCCAGCCGGACGGCAGCTGGCAGATCGTCAGCTAGGGCGGCTCCCTTGGCCAACGGGCGGCGCGGTCCCCGCGCCGTCCGTCTTCCTTTGCTGCGACCACGAAAACCCTAGGCAGGCCCGCCTCCAGAGGCCATCATCCGGAAAACAAAACGGCGTAGATTCAGCGCCAACCGGAGAGGCAGGGGCATGGCAGGGCCAGAGAAGATCGGCGATTTCATCACCATTGAGCGCGAAGGGCGTGTCGCGACGCTTCGCTTCGATCGGGGTGACAGGATCAATCCGCTTTCCGTTCAGCTACTTCGAGATTTGGCCGCCGCTGCGCGTGCGCTGCGTGAGGATGTTTCCACGAGCGCCATCGTCCTGACCGGGGGGCAGGCATTCTCGGGCGGTGCCGACCTCGCGGATCCCGAAATTTCCAGGCGTGCCTCCGCGTCCCTGCTCGAGCGCCGCGAAATGCTCCGCGCCGGGCCCGACATGTGCGATGCGTGGGAAGCGCTGGACCAGGTGACGATTGCTGCCGTCGAAGGCTTCTGCATTGGCGGCGGGGTCGCCCTTGCCGTCGCCTGCGACTTTCGTATCGCGGCGCGGGGTGCCCACTTCCGTCTGCCGGAAATTCCACTCGGCATGAACATGAGCTGGCACACGCAGCCGCGTCTCGTGAACCTCATAGGTCCGTCGCGTGCGAAGCAGCTCACGATCTTCGGCGAGAAGGTGAGCGCCGCGAAGGCAGAGGCCTGGGGTCTTGTCGATGAAGCCTGCGAGGACGGCGAGGCGCTTGCCGTTGCACGCCGCTGGGCGGAGAAAGTCGCAGCCCTTCCGCCCGTTGCCGTGCGCATGGCAAAACGCGGCATCACGCAGGCGGCGACCGCTCTGAATGCGGTATCCACCTTCATGGATGCGGATCAGTTCGCACTGGTCTCCACGAGCGAAGACCAGCGCGAAGCCGTTACGGCGTTTCTTGAGAAACGTCCGCCGAAGTTCACAGGCCGTTGAGGGGAAACGCGCATGAGCCATAGCCATCCGAATAGCCATCGCACAGGTTGCCCCTGCTGCTCACCCTATCTCTGGGGAGACCGGCGTCTCCGTGATCCGCGGCTCAGCCGCCGCGGTTTCTTTGGTGCGGGTGCCGCTTTGACGGCAGCAGCCCTTTCGGTCCTTGGCGGAACGAAGAGCAATGCCGCCGGTTTCTCCGCGCTCGCTTTCGCGGCTCCGAAACTCGGCATGGGTGAAACGCGCCGAAGCCGCGCGGAGGCGGCGGGCGCGACCGTCTATCGCGGGGGCACCATCCGCACGATGAATGGCGCGATGCCGCTCGCGGAGGCTGTAGCCGTCAAGGGCGGCCGCATCGTTGCGGTGGGATCCGAGGCGGAAGTGAAGACGAAAATAGAGAGCGGCGCACGCATCGTCGACCTGGCGGGGCGGACCATGCTGCCTGGCTTCATCGATTGCCACGGCCACGTTTCCATTACCGCGCTTCTGATGGGGTTCCGCAACCTCGCACCGGAGCCTGCCGGTCCGATCCGCAATATTGCCGATATAAAAACGGAACTGGCGGCCTATCGGGAAGAAACGGGCGGTGGCCGCGGCGGCTGGCTGCTCGGTGCGAGTTACGACGACTCGCTTCTGGAAGAGAAGCGCGCCGTCACGCGCGACGATCTCGACGACGTCTCGACGGATCAGCCTGTTCTCGTCTACCACGCCTCGCTTCACGTTGTCGTCGTGAATTCCTGCGCGCTCTCGCTCCTCGGCATAAACGCCGACACGCCCGACCCGCAGGGCGGTGTGATCAGGCGCTGGCCCGGCACGCGCGAGCCGAACGGCATTCTGGAAGAGGGGGCGATCACGCTTGCTCTGCCGCGCCTGCCGCAACCATCGGTTGACGAACTCCTCGATCTTCTCGACAAGGTTCAGGACAAATATGCCGCGTGGGGAATTACAACGGCGCAGGACGGCGCCACCCGTCGGCCGGACTATGATCTTCTGACGCTCGCCGCGTCGCGCGACCGCCTCCGGCTCGATATCGTCGCCTATCCCTTCTTCACCCACATGGACGACATCGCCAATGGCGACATCGAGATGGGGCGCGACTACAACGGCCTCAAATTCGGCGGCGTGAAGTTGATGCTGGATGGCTCGCCGCAGGCGAAGACGGCCTGGCTGACGAAACCATACGAGGTCGTGCCGCCCGGCTTTGCGCCGGACTATAGCGGCTATCGCATCGTGGAAGACGAAACCGCCGCGCAACTCGTGGATGATGCCTATGCGCGCGGCTGGCAGGTCTACGCTCATTGCAACGGCGACGCGGCCGCCGACCAGTTTATCGCGGCGATCGGCAAGGCCACGGAGAAATACGGACCCGGTGACAGGAGATCGACCGTCATCCACGCGCAGACGTTGCGGGAAGATCAACTCGACCTCATGCGGCAGCTTGGTGTCATGCCATCCTATTTCGTTTCTCACACCTTTTACTGGGGCGACTGGCACCGCGACTCCGTTCTCGGGCCGGAGCGGGGTGCGCGCATCAGCCCTCTGCGTTCGACGATCGATCGCGGCATGCGCTACACGTTGCACAATGACTCGCCGGTCGTGCCGTCGGATTGCCGCATGTTGCTCTGGACTGCGACAAACCGGAAAACGAGAAGTGGAAAGGTGCTCGGCGAGGAGCAGCGGATTACGGCTCATGAAGCGCTTCGCGGCATTACCATCGACGCCGCTTATCAGCATTTTGAAGACGATACGAAGGGTTCGATAGAGGAGGGCAAGCTCGCGGACTTCGTGATCCTCGGAGAGGATCCGGAAACCATCGGCACGGACACACTCCGTGACCTGTCGATCGTGGAAACGATTAAGCGCGGCGAAACCATCTACCGCGCGTGAAGGTGGCAAGGATATGAGGCTGAAGATACGCCGTATTCCGCTCGACACGCTGCGGGAAAATGTGGCCGTGCTCGCCTCGAACTGCGCGGCGCTCAGGCCCGAAGCTTTCCAGGCGTTCAAGCGTCTGGAGGTGCAGCACGACGGCCGCTCCATCATCGCGAGCCTCGATATCTGTCATGACCACTCGATGGTTGGGCCTGACGAGATCGGTCTCACGGAGCCCGCTTTCCGCCGCATGGGGCTCGCGGAGGGAGATACGGTCTTCATCTCGCCCGCGCGCAGTCCGCAGAGCCTCGAATATGTGCGGACCAAGATCGGTGGCGAAACGCTGAGCCGTCACCAGATCGAGTCGATCATTCAGGACATCGTCGGTTACCGATACTCCGACATGGAAATCGCAGCCTTCCTCGTCGCTTGCGCCGGTTTCCTGTCGACCGACGAACTCCTCCACCTCACTTTCGCAATGGCTGACGCCGGTACCTCGCTCACCTGGGATGCGCCCATTGTCGTCGATAAGCACTGCATCGGCGGCATTCCCGGCAACCGCACCTCGATGATTGTGGTGCCGATTGTCGCCGCGCATGGTTTCACCATGCCGAAGACTTCATCGCGCGCGATCACCTCTCCGGCGGGAACTGCCGACACGATGGAAGTCCTTGCGCGCGTCGACCTCACCGTCGACGAGATGAAGGAAGTCGTCGGCGAGTGCAATGCCTGTCTCGTCTGGGGTGGCCATGTGAATTTGTCGCCCGCCGACGACATTCTGATCGGCGTCGAACGCCCGCTCAATCTCGACACGCGCGAGCAGATGGTCGCCTCGATCATGTCGAAAAAGAAGTCGGCGGGTTCCACGCATCTGGTGATCGACCTGCCACTCGGACCGACCGCCAAGGTCCGAGACGCCATGGAAGCGCTGCGTCTGCGCAAGCTCTTCGAGTTTGTCGCCGACCGCATGAACCTTCACGTTGAAATCGTGGTGACGGACGGTATCCAGCCTGTTGGTCGTGGCGTTGGGCCGGCGCTCGAAGCGCGAGACGTAATGGCCGTGCTTGCCAATGACGCTTCCGCACCCGCCGACCTGCGCGAGAAATCGCTTCAGCTCGCCGCACGCGTTATAGAATGCGACCCGGCCATCAGGGGCGGTGCCGGATATGAGCGCGCGCGACACCTGCTGGAGAGCGGTGCGGCAATGACATCGATGCAGAAGATTATCGACGCTCAGGGGCGCGCATCGTCGGCACCCGATCCCGGACCGCTCACCGCCGATATCCTCGCTCATGCCGACGGCGTGGTGGCCTCTGTCGATTGTCTGCGGATTGCCCAGCTTGCGCGGCTCGCCGGCGCTCCGCTCGATCGGGGCGCGGGAATCGACGTACTGAAGCGCATCGGTGACAAAGTCGAGGCAGGCGAACCTCTCTACCGCATCTATTCGGCGGGCGAGGCGCATTTCAACTTCGCAGTCGAGGAAGCCGAACAGTCGAACGGCTTTGCGCTTGCGAGTGCGGGCATTCCCGCGAAGGCACTTGAATGATGCCTGTCGCGCTTCACTCATTCGAGCATGGTGAGAGCCACGCGCGAGAGCTTGCTTCGAAGCTCGGGCTCGACGTGCACCTGATCGACGTCCACACATTTCCCGATGGCGAGAGCCGCATCGGCATTTCGGGTTCTGCCCGGACGTCTTTGGTCTACTGTCCGCTGGATAGACCGAACACAAGGCTCGTCGATCTGATGCTTGCAGCAGACGCTCTTCGTCGCGCCGGTGCACGCCGTCTCGTGCTCGTCGCGCCCTATCTCTGCTACATGCGGCAGGACAAGGCCTTCCATGAAGGCGAGGCGGTCAGCCAGCAGGCCGTGGCGCGCTTTCTCTCGTCGCTCTTCGACCGGGTCGTGACCGTAGACGCGCATCTGCATCGCGTCTCGTCCCTTGCGGAGGTCTTTCCCGGCATCGAAGCGGAGAATCTCATTGCCGCCGACACGATTGCGTCCTTTGCGGCCGCGCGGGGCATTGGCGAAGACACGCTCGTTGCGGGCCCGGACGAGGAGGCTGCTCAATGGGTCGGCCGGCTGGCTGCCGCGCTGGGTGCGCCCGCAATCACAGGCAAGAAAGCGCGGCGTGGCGACCGCGAGGTTGAGATCGTGTTTCCCGACCTGGACCTCGAAGGCAGGTCCGTTCTTATTGCGGACGATATCGTCTCGAGCGGCGGAACGGTTCTGTCGGCCATTGCCGCTATGAAGGCACGTGGCGCGATTTCGGTCCGCGTCGCCATCACACATGCACTTTTCCATACCGATGTGTATGAAAGGATGTTGAATGCCGGCGCCGATGCCGTCTGGTCAACAACGTCGGTGCCTCATCCGACGAATGCGATTTCCCTTGCCGGCCTTCTCGGTGAAGCGCTGCATAACGAAATAGGTGAGTGAGGACCATGTCGATTTCCTTGAGCGTCCACGGCGCAGCGCACACCGTCACCGGCTCCTGCTATCTGTTGCAGGCGGGAAAGGTGCGGTTTCTTGTCGATTGCGGCATGTTTCAGGGGCCGAAGACGCTGAAGGCACTCAACTATTCGGATTTCCCGTTCAGGCCGGAGGAGGTCGATTTCGTTCTCCTGACACATGCTCACATTGACCACTCAGGCTTGATCCCGAAGCTCGTGAAACACGGCTTCTCGGGACCGATCTACGCAACGCACGGCACGATCGATCTTCTCACCTGCATGCTCCCGGATTCGGGGCACATTCAGGAAACGGAAGTCGAGCAGCTCAACAGACGCAACGCGCGGCGTGGCCGTCCGGAAGTGACGCCGATCTACACCGTGGAGGATGCCGAGATTGCGCTGCGCTCCTTCAGCCCGGTCGCCTACGACACGTGGATCGAGCCGGCGGAGGGTGTTCGCGCGCGCTTCTGGAATGCCGGCCACATTCTCGGCTCCTCGTCGATCGAGATTGAGCTGACGACTGGGGTCAAATCGCCGCGCTCGATGCGACTCCTCTTCTCGGGCGATATCGGGCCGGAGGTGACAAGCTTTCATCCCGCCCCGGATTCGCCGCAGAATCTCGACTACATCGTCTGCGAAGCGACATATGGATCGCGCGTGCGGCCGCCGATGACGCTCTCGTCCCGGCGCGATCTGCTTGCTGCGGAGGCAAATGAAGCCCTGAAAGGGAATGGCGTACTCATCGTTCCGTCATTTGCGGTCGAGCGCACCCAGGAACTCTTGTCCGACCTTCTGGCTCTGGTTCACGAACGCCGTATTCCACAGGTGCCGATCTTTCTCGACTCTCCGCTCGCCATCCGGGCCACGGATGTCTTCATCGACCATGCGGACGAGCTGGAGGATGGCGCCGCCTTCCGCCATGCCATGCGTTCTCCGATTCTGCGTACGACCGAATCCGTGCAGGAAAGCATGATGATCGAGCGGATCGATGGCAGCCACATCATCGTCGCCGCCAGCGGCATGTGCGATGCGGGCCGTATTCGCCATCATCTGAAGAACCATCTCTGGCGCGCCAACGCGACGGTGCTCATGGTCGGATTCCAGGCGGAGGGAACGCTTGGGCGTATTCTGCAGAACGGCGCCAAGGCCGTCCGCATACAGGGCGAGGAAGTCAAGGTTCGAGCACGCATCCGAACGCTCGACATCTATTCGGGCCATGCGGATGGACCGGGCCTTGCCCGTTGGGTGGAAGAGCGCGGACCCGTTTCGCGCGGCATCATTCTGGTGCATGGCGAGGAAGATGAAATCGCGGGTTTGCACGAGCGTCTCTCGAACAGAGGCCTCGACGGAGAGCGTATATTCGCCCCCGAACTCGACGCCGTCTTCGATCTTCTCGCCGAAACACCGGCAACGCGTGAGCGGCCGGCGCCGCGGCGCCTGCAGCCGGAGGTCGTCGGTCATCCGGACTGGCATAACGACCTTTCCGGGCTCTGGCTCGACCTTACCGAAATGCTGGACAAGGCCGCGGACGACAAGTCGCGGCGTGTCATCCTGCGTCGGATACGACGCGCACTCGAGAAGGAGCAGGCCTGACGCCATTTTGCCTTTTTCTCGGTCACTCGTCGGTAGCTTTTATCTCCCCGCTTTGGGATGATGATGCCGAGGCCAGAATCCTTCCATGAGTACTCCAGATATGCCTGCTTCCCAACCCCAGAAAAAACAGGATGGACGCCGCCTTCGCAGCGCCGCCAGCCGCCGCCGGATCGTTGAGGCAATGCGCGACCTGGTCCGTGAGGGCACGATTTCTCCGCGCGCGGAGGAGGTTGCCGCGCGCGCCGATGTCGGCCTCAGAAGCGTCTTCCGTCATTTCGACGACATGGAAAGTCTTTATCGGGAGATCGGCGATCTGATCCTGGTCGATGTCGCGCCGATGCTTGAGCTCCCGCCGCCAACGGGCACGGCGGACGAAATTCTCGAGGAGATGATCGATCGCCGCGCAAAGCTCTTCGAGCGGATCATGCCTTTCCGTGTCGCCGCCGACATGAATGCGCATCGCTCACCGTTCCTGGCCGATGATCGCGCGCGTATGAACACGGCGTTCCGCGATATCATGCGCTCCGCGCTTCCGACGGCGGTTCGCAAGGACCGCGTGCTCGTAGATGCACTGGACGCAGTTCTCAGCTTCGATTTCTGGCGTCGCCTTCGCGTCGACCAGCGCCTCTCCATCTCTCAGGCAAGGCGTGTGGTCGAGGTGACGGCTGCGCCTCTTATCGGTGCGAAGCGTTAGCGCCCATTCAGCTTCCGAACAACATTTCGCAGCCCGTCCCGGCGAGAATGTCGTCTACAGCCTTCCGGTCCGCCGGCCCAAGGTTTTCGCGCTTCTCGCGCAGCCATTGCAGGCATTTTCCCTGATATGGGAACGGCTGCTGCACCCATCGCTTGCCGTCGATTTCCGTATCGACCTGCTCCGCACCCTCCATCAGCGATTTGGCGTTGGCCCGAAGAGCCGGCACATAGACGCGGCCGACTTCCTTCAGCAGGCCCCGAATTTCTTCGGGAATGGCATCGCGCTTCATCCATCCGTCTTCCTGCGCATCGAGCCCTGAGAGGTCCTCAATGAGATCGACCCAGGCGAAGACGCGTGGCGCGCGCCTCAAGGTTTCTTCCATCGGCGTCGGGTCGAAATGCGTCAACTGCGTCAATTACCCATAGGCGCCGAAATCGCTGCCGCCGGGCCGCATCTCCATCAGGAAGGGCTGAACTTCGAGAAGCGCCTTCATCGCGTCGAGATAGCGCAGATAGCTCGCTTCAATGACGGGTGCCGTTGTGTCGTTCGATCCTACGACGTAGAGACGGGATATCTGCCGGTCGGCGAATATCTTGCCCATTTTCAGGGCTTCGCCTTCCGGCGCGGAAATGCCGCGCCAGCGGGGCAGGATGGCGGCAGCCCGCTCGATATCGGGCTTGTAGTACCAGCGATAGTGGAACATCGCCTTGGTCAGCCATTCGTCGGCATAGTCTTCGAGCAGATAGTCGAGAAACTCGATCACGGGATCGAAGGGCACGACTGCGCGTCCGGAGAATGCTTCCTCGAAGCGGCGGATCAGCGGCGTCGAGTCGACTGCTGCCTGATAGTCACCGCCATCTTCCTTCAGATAGAAGGTGGGAAGAAGCGCGGCTTGGCGCCCGGAAGGTCCGCAGGTGGGCGCGGTGCGTCCTTGTGCGAGAGGCCGACTGTCGTGCTCTCCACGAGTCTGTCGCCGAAATGCCGGTGCACGGCGGCGAGCACGTCCCCGTCGCCCGCGAAATCGACCACGGCCGTCGGCACGCTTGCATCGAGCGACGTCACATCGCCATAGGCCACCGCCTTGTCGTAATAGCCAAGCCCCTCCACGAAAGTCTTGTTCCCCGCGGAGGTGAGCCCGACCACTTCCGGTCCCTCAGGGCGGCGCCGGTGAAGACCATAGGCGAGCCCGAGCCCTGTCTTTGAGGAAGCGCTGAGCACCAGCACCTGCCTTGCGCCGAAGAAGTCATTGTTGGCGAGCCAGTCGTCGATCAGAAATGAGGTCGTGTAGAGCGGCCGCAGCACCGGTTCGAGGTCTTCATGCGGCCTTGCCCCCTTTCACGCGCGTATAGCTGTTGTAGACGGGATGCAACTCGCGACGCTGCTTGTAGAGGTCGAGGAAGCTGCCTGCGGTCACCTTCTCGGGCTGCATCACGAGATGGGTGGCCATCGGCAGATAGCCATATATCCGCTCGCCCTCTGCGACGCCCTCGCATTTCGACTGAACGATCCGCGCGGACCCCCACACCGGAATCTTTCCCCAGCCTTCTTCGGCGGGACAGAACGACCAGTAGTTGAGCATGTCGCCGGCGACGGCATAGGTAATGTTGTTTGCGGTGAGCGCGAACTTCTCGATCTCGACGAGGATCTGTCCATCCTCGACCTCGGTTGCCCTGTTCACCCATTTCGTCTGGCCATAGTCCGGACGGTTCACGACGAATTCCCGGATCGCGATGCTCATGCGTGCCTCCCTGAGTGGCGATGATGTGCGCATCCTGCAACAGCCAATCGCCGTTTTGTGAATTTGGTCGCGCCGCGCTCTGTGCTTCTTTCTACGACGGGTGCCTTGACCGCGCCCGTCGGATCGTCAATAAAATGGCACTAATAATGTCATTACAATATGTGCCGGATCGGCGTCAATCGTGCCGGAGCCGGAGGAAAGGCAGAAATGATAGTCGAGAACGCCCTGCGTCCGTCGGACGAGCAGCTTAAATCCTTCTTTGCCCGCGCGGGCACCGGCAAGGATGGGCCGGTTGTCATGGTCAACCTTCTCAAGTTCCGCGCGCGCGCGGCTTATCCGGATGGGCGCGATGCGGACATTTCGGGGCAGGAAGCCTATATGCGCTATGGCGTCGAGGTCGCGAAGATCGTGACGAAGCTCGGCGGCCGCATGCTTTTCGGAGCCGCTGTCGATGGCCTCATGATCGGCAAATGCGAGGAACTGTGGGACCAGGTGGCGCTTGTCGAGTATCCCTCGCGCGCGGCCTTCATGGAAATGGTCATGTCGCCGGAGTACCGCGCCATCGAGGTCCATCGTGAAGCGGGGCTCGCCGGCCAGCTCAACATCGGTACACGCGTTCCCGGCTGACCACGGCGCATATGTCCTTGTGGAACAGCGGTTTCGCCCCGCCGGAACCTCTTTGCACGCTGAACCCCTTGTGGCCGCCCCCTTGGGCAGCGCATCATGTTTGCCCGTTGGGCCCGTTGATACCTTCCGGGGAGGGAAGGCCGGGCGCGACGGAGGCACCAGAAGAGGAGGGGAGTCCATGGCGAGGCGGCAGAGGGATGAATTCGGTCCGGGCATCGGCGAGGAAGCGGCGGAAACGCCAAACGTATTGAGTCCCATCGTCGGCATCAGCCGCGAGGACGTTCTCTCCGCGATCGGGTCGATCGTCGGCGGCGCCGTACGTCAGCCCTTCACCTTCATGCAGCACATCGGCTCCTTTGGCCGCAACATGGTGGACATCGTCGGCGGGCAGCAGAAATTCGCGCCCGAGCCGAAGGATCGCCGCTTTGTCGATCCTGCCTGGCAGAAGAGCCCCGTCTATCGACGCCTGATGCAGGGCTGGCTCGCCTTCCGGACGGAGATGCACGGTTTCATCCAGTCGCTGGAGCTCGATCCGATAGAGCATGGCCGCGCCATGCTCGTTGCCGACATCATGATCGACGCGGTTGCACCGACGAACACATTCGTGGGCAATCCCTCGGCCGTGAAGCTCGCGCTCGACACGGGCGGCGCGTCGCTCGTGCAGGGGCTTCGTCACGCGTTGGACGACCTGCGCAACAATCATGGCATGCCTTCACAGGTCGACAAGACACCCTTCAAGGTCGGCGAAAATCTCGCGACCACGGAAGGTTCCGTCGTCTACCGCACCGAAATGCTGGAGCTTCTTCAGTACACGCCGAAAACGGGAAAGGTGCACGCCCTGCCGCTCCTTTTCGTACCGCCCCAGATCAACAAGTATTATGTGCTCGACCTTACGCCGGAAAAGAGCATGTCCCGCTATCTCGTCGACCAGGGCTTCCAGGTCTTCGTCGTGAGCTGGCGCAATCCGGGTCCGGAGCATTGCGACTGGGGGCTCGCCGACTACGTAACCGCACTTGTCGAGGTGATCGGCGTCGTCACCGGCATCACCGGTTCGGAGAAGGTGAACATTTCCGGCGGCTGCTCGGGCGGCATCACCACGGCGACGCTGCTGAGCTATCTCGCAGCGAAGGGCGACAAGCGCATCAATTCCGTCACCTTCTGGGTCTGCGTGCTCGACCCGCGCATGGAAGACAGCGACGTCGGTGTGTTGGTGACGAAGCGCGGCATCGAAATGGCCCGAAAGCGATCGGCGAAGAAGGGCGTGCTGGAAGGCTCGGATCTGTCGCGCGTCTTCGCCTGGCTGCGGCCCAACGATCTCGTCTGGAACTACGTCGTGAACAACTATCTGCACGGACAGAAGCCGCCTGCTTTCGACGTGCTCTTCTGGAACAACGACTCGACGAACCTCACCGCCGCGCTGCATTCGGACTATCTCTCGCTCTACGAGACGCAGCCCTTCGCCAATCCGGGCAAGGAAGAAATTCTCGGCCAGCCGATAGACATTGGAAAAGTCGACATCGACGCCTTCATCGTTGGCGGCGTGACCGACCACATCACGCCCTGGAAGGCCTGCTATCGCACGACGCAGATGCTCGGCGGCAAGCGCGAATTTGTGCTGTCGAACAGCGGCCACATTCAGTCGATCCTGAACCCGCCCGGCAATCCGAAGGCGAAGTATTTCGTTAACGATGATTTGCCGGCGACCGCCGATGAATGGGCCGCAGGCGCAAGTGAAGTGCAGGGTTCCTGGTGGGAACGCTGGGGAAAATGGCTCGGCGAACGTTCGGGAGAAACGGTGTCTGCGCCCAAAACACTGGGAAATCGCAAATACAAGCCTTTGGATCCCGCGCCGGGCACATATGTATTAGGCTGATATCTAGAAGGTATGAGTCGGAACAGGCCCGGAGCCGCTGAATGAACGAGAGAAAGCCCCGATACCGCGACATAAGAGTGGGATCGAACATACTCCGCACCGCGGTTTGGGAAGGCAAGGGACCGGGACGGCCGCTTCTTTTCTTCAATGGCATCGGCGCGAACCTCGAACTTGTCGCGCCTCTCGCCGAAGCGCTGCACGACCGCGATGTGATCGCCTTCGATGCGCCGGGCGTCGGCGGTTCTCCGTCCGCCTCCTTTCCCTATCGTCCCTGGCAGTTCGCCCGCATGGCAGCGCGCATTCTCGACGAACTCGGCTATGACGAGGTCGATGTCCTCGGCGTGTCGTGGGGCGGTGCGATGGCGCAGCAATTCGCCTTCCAGTTCGGCAAGCGGGTCAACCGCCTGATCCTTGCGGCCACGTCCGCGGGCATGTTCATGGTGCCTGGCAATCCGCGCGCTCTGGTGAAGCTGGCGCATCCGCGCCGCTATATGGATCCGGCTTACATGCTGCGCCATTTCGAAATGCTCTATGGCGACGAGAGCGACGGCGCCGAGGGACATGCGACGCGTCTGCGCGCACCGTCGACACGCGGGTATTTCTATCAGTTGCTCGCGGGCATGGGGTGGACGAGCCTTCCCTTTCTGCCGTTCATCAAGCAGCCGACGCTGATCCTCGCCGGCGAGAACGATCAGATCGTCCCGCTCGTGAATCTGAAACTCCTTGCCCAGATGATTCCCGGTGCGCGGCTCGAGATCGTCTCGGGCGGTCATCTTTTTCTTGTTTCTCAAATGGAAGAGATCGTTCCCTTGATCCGGTCCTTCCTCGATGAGGAGCCGGAGAGGCGCCCTTTCGCGGCTAGCGCCCGCCGGGGCGAACGCCGTTTCCGGGGAACCGGGGGGCAGGTCCGCCCGGCGGTCTGAGCATTTCGCGGAACGAAACGAGGCAGGCGGGCCAATCGGCCCGCTTGCTTTTTTGCGCCCTTTCGTTATTAATGTACAACATTAAAAAGTGGAGGGAGCGGGAATCATGAAAATCGGGAAACGCGGCGCGGGCATCGCCCTCGCGGCGGTTGTTGTCGTTGCCATTGCCGGCGTCGCCCTCTTCAACCGTTACTGGTACTACCTGCCCGGCATCATGGAGAATCTGCGCGATCCCGTTCAGCCGAACCGCGAAGTAACCTGGGATCGGGGGCCGGCGGAGGCAGCCGTTCCGGCGAGCGAGCGCCGGCCGAACATCGTGGTGATCCTCGCCGACGACCTCGGCTTCAACGACATCTCCTTCGGTGGCGGCGGCATCGTCCCCACGCCGAACATCGACTCCATCGCGAAGGGAGGCGTCGTTTTTTCGAATGGCTACTCCGGTAATGCCACCTGCGCGCCGTCGCGAGCCGCCATCATGACGGGCCGCTACGCAACGCGTTTCGGTTTTGAATTCACGCCCGCGCCGCCCCAGTTCGCCGAGACGATAGCGACATATGCCGGCAACGGTGCTGTCTACCTCGCTGACCGCGAAAAGGACGTGCCTCGGGTCGGCCAGATGAGCGTGCCGGAAAACGAGATCTATATTTCAAGGATGTTGCAGGAACAGGGCTACCACACGCTCATGCTCGGCAAGTGGCATCTCGGCGGCACCGATACGACGCGGCCGGAGACACGCGGCTTCGATGAGGCTCTCGGCTTCGCGCCCGGAGCATCGCTTTTCCTGCCCAAGAACGATCCGAATGTCGTCAACTCGGTCCAGGATTTCGATCCGATCGACAGGTTCCTGTGGGCAAATCTTCCCTTTGCCGTTCAGTTCAATGGCGGCGGCCGTTTCGAGCCGTCCGAATACATGACGGACTATCTCACCAACGAAGCGGTGAAGGCGATCCAGGCGAACCGCAATCGTCCCTTCTTCATGTACCTTTCCTACAACGCGGTGCACACGCCGCTTCAGGCGCTGAAGTCGGACTATGACAAGCTCTCTCACATTGAGGATCATACGCTTCGCACTTACGCGGCGATGATCGTTGCGCTCGACCGGGGCGTCGGTGCGGTGCTGGACGAATTGCGGAAACAGGGACTCGAGGAAAACACCATCGTGGTCTTCACGAGCGACAATGGCGGCGCGAACTATATTGGCCTGCCCGACATCAACGATCCCTATCGTGGCTTCAAGGCGAGCTTCTTCGAGGGCGGCATCCATGTGCCCTTCTTCCTGAAGTGGCCGGGCCGTGTACCCGAGGGAAAAACCGTCGAACACCGCGCGGCGCATGTCGACATCTTCGCGACCGCGGCCGCCGCTGCGGGGGCTTCCCTGCCTCTGGACCGCGTTTATGACGGTATCGACCTGCTCGGCCTGACCGATTGGGAAGGTGGCCTCGGCGAACGCCCGCTGTACTTCCGGTCAAGCCACTACAGGACGCTCCTGAAGGGAGACTGGAAGCTTCAGGTCTCCGAGCGGCCGAAGAAGAACTGGCTCTTCAATCTCGCGGAGGATCCGACCGAACGGGTAAACCTCGCCGGCGACAACCCGGAGAAGCTCGCGGAGATGATGGCGGCGCTTGAGGAAATCGACGGTGAGCAGGCCGATCCGATCTGGCCAGCGCTCATCGAGGCCCCAATGATGATCGACAGGCCGCTCGGCGGTACGCCGCGCGGACCGGAAGACGAATTTGTCTTCTGGGCGAACTGAACGGCGTCGGTCATGAAAGCGCGTTGGATCGTCGGCGGTGTCCTGGTTGTGCTCGTCGCCCTCGCGGCGGCGGGCGCAAACCTGTGGGTGAAGGGGGGCAGGGAGGCAGCGCGTTCCACGGGGGCGGAACGCATGAGCTGCCTCCCACCTTCCGTCGGCGTTCCGGCAGTTCGCGCCGGCATGGTCTGGGTGCCGGGCGGGACTTTCACCATGGGCGACACTCTCTATCCGGAAGAGCTGCCTCTTCGCGAAATCTCCGTTGAGGGGTTCTGGATGGACAGGACCGAAGTCACGAATGCCGAGTTTGCGGCCTTCGTCGACGCCACGGGTTACGTCACCGTTCCCGAACGCCCGGTAGATACCGTTGCGCATCCGGGTCTGCCGCCTGAAATGCAGCTGCCCGGCGCGGTCGTCTTCGTCATGCCCAATGACGTGAACGGAATGGGCGACATCTCGCAATGGTGGCAGTACGTACCGGGTGCCAACTGGCGGCATCCCGGAGGTCCGGGTACCTCGATAGAGGGCCGCGAGCAGTTTCCCGTCACGGCCATCGCCTATGAGGACGCGCTCGCCTATGCGGAATGGAAGGGAAGGGAGCTGCCCTCCGAAGCGCAATGGGAATGGGCATCGCGCGCGGCGGACCCCGATGCGCCGAACCCGCATGCCCAGCCCCGCGAGGCGAACACATGGCAGGGTCTCTTTCCGGTTATCAACGAAGCGGAGGATGGCTTCGTCGGCGTCGCGCCTGTCGGCTGCTTCGAGCCGAACGCGCTCGGCCTCCATGACATGATTGGAAACCTCTGGGAGTGGACCGCCGATGCCTACGAGGGCGCGCCCGGCACCCGCGTCATCAAGGGTGGCTCCTGGCTATGCGCGCCGTCATATTGTTTTCGCTACAGGCCCGGCGCGCGCCAGCCGCAGGAGGCCGATCTCGCCACGACACATCTCGGTTTCCGCACGATAGCCCCCTCCGCAACGCCTTGAGCAGGCTGTCGGTTGAGAGCGTTCGAGGGTTTATTCAGCCCTCGGGTATGTTGTGTTCGGTGACGAATTTCTCCATGATGTGAGACTTTTCTCTGCTTGGGGCGTTACTTGCCCAAGGAGTTGAAGCGAACCAGGGTCTCACATGCCGGTCCATCGCTATTCCGGCCCGGAAGCGGCGGAAGAGTTTGGAAATTCGAGCATTCTCGATCCGTCAGGCAATGTCTGGCGGGGCGAGCACGCGCGCCGCGCCCGCATGCTGGTGGACGCCGCCGAGTATTTTGGTGTGCTCCGTGCGTCCATGCTCCAGGCCCGGCGGTCGCTCATCGTCGTGGGGTGGGACATTGACAGCCGCATGCGTTTCGTCGGGCCGGGCGGGGAGGCCGATGACGGTTACCCTGAACTCTTCGGCGATTTCCTGAAAAGGCTCGCCCGCGAGAAGCCCGGTCTCGAGATCAAGTTGTTGCTCTGGGACTATTCCGTCATCTATGCGACGGAACGCCAGCTTCTGCCCGCGCTGCCGTTGCGCTGGAACACGCCGTCCAATATCGACTTCTGCCTCGACAACCAGGTTCCGTTCGGCGGTTCGCATCACCAGAAGATCGTTGTGATCGACGATAGTCTCGCATTCAGCGGAGGTATCGACCTCACTGTCCGTCGCTGGGATACCTCGGCTCACGACCCGGAAAACAGCCGGCGTGTCGATCAGGCAAGGCGCCCCTATCGCCCGTTCCACGACGTGCAGATGATGGTCGACGGCGATGCCGCCGCCGCGCTGGGAGAACTCACGCGATGGCGCTGGCGCATCGCCGCCTGCGAGGACATCGAGCCTGTGGAGACGGGCGGCGGCGATCCCTGGCCTCAAGGAGTCGAGCCGCACTTTCGCGACATACGGGTGGGCATCGCGCGCACGCTTCCGTCCGCTAACGGAGACAAGGAGATAAGGGAAGTTGCTCGGCTCTTCGTCGACTCCATCGCGAGAGCGGAGCGCTGGATCTATATCGAAAACCAGTTTCTCACCTGCCTCGATGTCGCCCGGGCGCTCGCGGCGCGGCTTCGCGAGGTGCCGCAGCTCGAAGTGCTGCTGGTTGCGCCGCAGACGCATGTCTCCTGGCTGGAACAGCAGTCCATGCTCGCCGGTCGCGTTCGTTTCATGGATGTACTGCGTGAGGCCGGTATGGAGCATCGTGTCCGGCTTCTCTACCCCTCCGTAGGCGAAGGAAATGCCGAGACCGGCATCATGGTCCATTCCAAGGTGATGATCGTGGACGATCGTCTGCTGCGCGTCGGCTCGGCGAACATCTGCAATCGCTCCATGGGTGTGGATACGGAATGCGATCTGGTCATCGAGGCGGACGACGTGCGGAGCCGTTCGGCTGTCTTGCGCTCGCTTGCCCGCCTTGTCGGTGAGCATTGCGGCGTCACGACGGATGAGGCGCTGGCGTCGATCCGCGAAACCGGATCGGTGTTCGACGCGGTGGAGCGCTGCGGCAGGCGCGCGGACCGGCGTTTGCGTCCCGTCGAGGACGGTGAGACGGGCGCCAGCCTTGCAACGGTCGAGGCGATTGCCGATCCCGGCCGGCCGATTGCCGCTGATGAGTATTTAGCCGACATCGTGGATTTTCCCGGCGAGGGTCGACGAAGCCGTGTTCCAGCGATTGCGCGGGGCGCGGCTCTACTCCTCTTCGTCGCCGCGCTCGGTCTTCTGTGGCGATATACGCCCCTCTCGGAATATGCCCGGCCAGACACGCTCCGCACGACATTCGGTAGCCTGGCGGATAGCCCGTTCGTCGCGGCGATCATCGTAGTGCTCTATATTGTCACGGGCTTTCTTGCCCTTCCGGTCACAGTTCTCATCATTGTCACGGCCGGAACCTTCGGTCTCTGGCCGGGATTGCTCTATGCGGCAGTCGGGTCGATGTCGAGCGCCGTCGCGACCTATGGCGCGGGCCGCGGTCTCGGCGCACGCTTCCTCCGCAACACGATAGGTCCGCGCATCAACCGGGTGAGCCGTGGCATCGGCGAGAGAGGCGTCCTCGCCGTCGCGACCATCCGCCTAGTGCCGGTCGCACCTTTCATGCTGGTAAATCTCGTGGCGGGCGCGCTTCGCATTCCCTTCCTCGAATACGCAGTTGGAACGTTTCTCGGTCTCGCACCGGGTATCCTTCTTCTCTCCGTTCTCGGCGACCGTGTCTTTGCCATGCTCGAAAATCCCTCTCTCTTCGATCTTGCCGTCGCGCTCGGTGCGCTGTTGCTCTGGATTGTTTTCGCTCTTGCGCTCCAGCGTCTGGCTAACCGATGGAGAAAGCGCGGGAGATGAGAAAGGCGTTGCGCGTTCTGAGCTGGAATATTCACGGTGGCATGGGCCCCGATCGCCGCTACGATCTCGCCCGGATCGCCAGTCTTGTTGCAACCCATGACCCCGACGTGATCGCGCTGCAGGAGGTCGACTCGCGCGGGAGAAGCGGCAGCCAGGCTCCCGTCTGCGAACTGAAGCAGGCACTCGGGGAGCATGCGGCGGAGGCGCGCACCATTTCGGCGCCGGATGGTCACTACGGACATGCCGTCATCAGCCGCTTTCCGCTGGCGGGAACCTGCGTCCACGATCTTTCCCTGCATGCGCGAGAGCCGCGCTGCGCCATCGCGACGAACGTCTCCGCGCCGCAGGGGAAATTTCGTCTCGTCACAACCCATCTCGGTTTGAGCATCTGGGAAAGACGCATGCAGTCGGCAAAGCTCGCCGCCCTCGCGCGGCAGGGTGAGGGGGCCTGCATCATGATGGGCGACTTCAACGACTGGTTCTCATTCGGATGGGTGCGCCGCCGCCTGAAGCAGGAGCTACCCTCGCGAACGATGGAGCGGACCTTCCCCGCGCTTCGTCCGCTTCTCCGTCTCGACAGAGTCTATTGCAGCTCACCGGCGCGGATATTGCGAAGCTGGACGGATCGTGCCGCTCGCGACATTTCCGACCATCTCCCCATCGTGGCGGATTTAGCTCTCGGCTAGCGCCGCTGGGTGCCGTCCAGCGTCAGGATATCGCCATAGAGCTCCGGCCGGCGGTCGCGAAATACGCCCCAGTTCACGCGCTGCCGTCTGTTCTGCTCGATGTCGAACGTCGCCGTGAGCACGTCTTCCTCGTGCTCGCTCGCTTCCGCGATCTTCGCTCCCGTTGCATCGGTGATGAAGGAGGAGCCGTAAAAGGTGATGGCGCAGCTCTTTCCCTCTTCCCGTCCGATCCGGTTCGACGCGACGATGGGCACGAGATTCGCCGCCGAATGCCCTTGCATGGTCCGTTGCCAATGGTCGCGGGAATGGATCGTCTCGTCATGCGGCTCCGAGCCGATGGCCGTCGGATAGAGCACCACATCCGCTCCCTTCAGCGCCAGAATACGCGCGGTCTCGGGGAACCACTGGTCCCAGCAGATGGCGGCGCCCACGCGGCCGCGCCTTGTGTTCCAGACATGGAAGCCGGTGTCGCCCGGGCTGAAATAGTATTTCTCGCGGTACCCCGGTCCGTCGGGAATATGCGACTTGCGGTAGACGCCCAGGATCTCGCCATTATCGATCATCACCAGCGAGTTGTACTGCGCGTTGTTCGCGCGCTCGTAGATCGAGATCGGCAGCACCGCTTCGTACTTGGCCGAAATGGACCGAAAATGCTGCACCGCAGGATTGTCGCTCACCGGTACGGCGAGGTGCATCAGTTCCGGCTCGGTATCCTTGCAGAAATAGGGGGTTTCGAAAAGCTCCTGCAGCAGGATCACGCCCGCCCCGCGCTCCGCGGCGGCATGGACGAGCTTCTCCGCGCGTGCGATGTTTTCATCCCGGTCATGGCCGCAGGCCATTTGCGTGGCGGCAACTGTCAGTTGTGTCATCGTTTTGTCCGATACCTCAGGGCTGGCTCTTTGCGTCCTTTTGTCGCCAGCCGTGACCCCGCGAGCCAGAAAGTGCATTGCGCTCGATCAAGTCGCCGGCGGGCCGAAGCAGGGATAATCGGGCCAGTTCTCCCGCACGTAAAGAGGGGTCCCTTGATGCTGCGTCATTTCGTTCAGATCCTCGACTTCTCGAAGGAAGAACTGCTCCGCATGATGGAGCTGACGGCCCTGCTCAAACGTGCCGACAAGGACGGCGCCTGTCCGAGGCTTTTGAGCGGCGCCTCTCTGGGGATGATCTTCGAGGAACCGTCGACCCGCACCCGTGTCTCTTTCGAGGTTGCGATGACCAAGCTCGGCGGCCACGCCTTGTACCTCCGTCCGGGCGAAATCCATCTCGGCGCCCGCGAGTCGATCGCCGACACCGCGCGCGTCGTCTCCCGCATGGTCGACGTCATCGAGGCGCGCACGCTGAAGCATCAGACGGTCCTCGATCTCGCGAAGTATGCGACCGTTCCCATCATCAACGGTCTCACGGATTTCAACCACCCGACACAGGTCCTCTGCGACGTCTTCACCATGACCGAGCATGCCCCGAAGGGTAAGAAACTCGAGGATTTCCATCTCGTCTTTGTCGGCGACGCGACCAATGTCTGCGTCTCGCTCATGTTCATATGCGCGCGGCTTGGCATATCCTTCACGCAGGCCGCGCCCGCGAAGTACCAGGTCTCCGAAGCGCACCGCGCCATGGTGAAGGACGCCTGCGCGCAATCCGGTGCAAAAATGAACTTTACCGAAGACCCCGCTGCTGCCGTTGCCGGCGCCGATTTCGTCTACACCGATCTCTGGTGGTGGGTCGGCCAGGAAAGCGAAATACCCGAGCGCAGCGCCGCCTTCATGCCGAAATTCCAGGTCAATGCGGCTCTGATGGCGAAGACGCCCGCCGACGCACGCTTCATGCATTGCCTTCCCGCCTCGCGCGGCGTCGAGGTGACCGACGAGGTCATGGACGGACCCCAATCCATCATTCTCGATCAGTCCGAAAACCGGCTGCACACGGAGAAGGCGCTCCTCGTCTGGTTCGTCTATCCCAGCCTGAAGCGTCCCTCGGAAGCCCTGCTCGCCCGTCATCGGGGGCTGGTCGAGGATTTCCTGACGGACTTTTTCTGATTTCGCCGTGAGTAGGGCGGCTTGTACCACGCGTAACAGGTTCAACCTTATCGGGAGAAAATAATAATGACCGATCAATCCATCGCCAGTCCGCGTGGCTACAAGAAGGTCATGCGCGGTCTCGACCTGACACTGTTTACCGTCTGCGCCATCCTCGTCATCGACCAGCTCGCGGCATCCGCGGCCATCGGCCCTCAATCCGTCTTCTGGTGGATATTCACCATGGTCTTCTTTTTCATCCCCTACGGGCTGATCACCGCTGAACTCGGCAGCACCTATCCGGATCAGGGCGGCATTTATGCCTGGGTACGCCGCGCCTTCGGTGCACGCTGGGGCGGACGGACCGCATGGCTGTGGTGGATCAACGTCGCGCTCTGGCAGCCCTCGGTTTTCATCCTCTTCGCCGGCATCTTCGCCGCGCTCTTCATGCCGGAACTCGAACTCTGGCCGCAGATCGCCATTGCCGTCGCGCTCACCTGGATCACGGTCTGGATCAACATCGTCCGCCTCGACGTCGGTAAATGGGTGCCCAATCTCGGCGCCATCTTCAAGGTCGCGATCATGCTCGTCATCGGTATCGGCGGTTTCGTCTATGCCGCAAACCACGGCGTCGCAAACGAACTCACATTGTCCGGCATGATGCCGAGCTGGGGTGCCTCGCTCGCCTTCCTCCCGGTCATCGTCTACAACTTCATGGGCTTCGAGCTCATGTCGGGCGCGAGTGCGGAAATGAAGAACCCCGCCCGCGACGTGCCTCTCACCATCGCCGTCTCCGGCATTCTGATCGCCGCCTTCTACCTCTTCGCGACCGTCGGCATCCTCATTGCCCTGCCGCTTGATGAAATCGACCTCGTCAGCGGCATCGTCGACACGTTGCGCGTCCTCCTCGGCGAAGGCGGCACGGGCGGTACGTTCGTCGTCCTGCTCGGTCTCATGGCGCTCTATTCCTTCCTCGCCAACATGGTCACCTGGACCATGGGCGCGAACCGTTCGGCCGCCGAGGCCGCGCTCGACGGCAATCTTCCGCCGATGTTCGCGCGGCTCCATGCGGTTCACCGTACGCCTGCGAGCGCCGCCATCGTCACCGGCGTGGTAACGACCCTCGTCATCGTGATCTACGGCTTCCTCGCGGCGGATGCGGAAGACCTCTTCTGGACGCTCTTCGCCTTCTCTTCCATCGTCTTCCTGCTGCCTTATCTCATCATGTTCGCGGCCTTCCTGCGGCTGCGGGCAATCGACCCCGCCACGCCGCGCCCCTATCGCGTGCCGGGCGGGCAGGGCGGCGCCCTCGTCCTCGCGATCCTCTGCATGCTCTTCATCCTGCAGGCGATCGTCTTCTTCATCTACACGCCGGGCGAGTTCGACATGACCTATGCCGTCTCCATCGTCATCGGCGTTGTCGTCACCGTCGTGATCGGCGAGGCGCTGGTTCGCTGGGGCGGGCGCAGACACGGCGCCTGAGGCCTGTGGTAAAATCGGGCGGCGGCGTGGCAGGCGTCGCCGCCTCTTTCTGTCGGGAGTTTTCGAATGGTGCGGACACTGGCAACGACGCCCCGGGCGGACGGGTTCCGCATGCCCGCGGAGTTTGAACCCCATGCGGGCACATGGATGCTCTGGCCCGAACGGCCGGACAACTGGCGCCTTGGCGCGAAGCCCGCGCAGCATGCCTTCGCCGCCGTCGCGGCCGCCATTGCAACCGGCGAGCCGGTCACGGTCGGTGCCTCGCCCCGCCAGTTCTCGAACGCCCGCGCCATGCTCGCGCCGGGAATTCGCGTCGTCGAAATCTCGAACGACGATTCATGGATGCGCGACTGCGGTCCCACCTTCGTCCTGGACGGCAAGGGCGGCGTCCGCGCCATCGACTGGATCTTCAATGCCTGGGGCGGGCTTGATGGCGGCCTCTATTTCCCCTGGGACCAGGACGACCTTGTCGCCGCCAAGGTCGCCGAGATCGAAAGCGTCCCGCGTTACCGCGCGCCCATTGTTCTCGAAGGCGGCTCCATCCATGTCGATGGTGAAGGCACGCTTCTCACCACGGAGGAGTGCCTCCTCAATCCGAACCGTAATCCGGGCATGACGCGCGAAGAGATCGAGCACGTGCTTGCAGATTATCTCGGCCTGGAAAAATTCATATGGCTCGGCCGCGGCGTCTATGAGGACGAGACGAGCGGCCACATCGACAATCTTGCCTGCTTCGTGCGCCCCGCCGTCGTCGCGCTGACCTGGACCGACGACAGGAGCGATCCGCAATACGAGATTTCGCAGGATGCCTTCGAGCGTCTTTCGGCGGCGACGGACGCGAAGGGCCGTAAACTCGAAATCCACCGCATCCACCAGCCGAACCCCGTCCACATCACGGCTGAGGAAAGCAGCGGCGTCGATGTCGTGGAGGGAACCCAGCCCCGCACGGAAGGCATGCGTCTCGCGGCTTCCTACATCAACTTCTACATCGCGAACGGCACGATCGTGATGCCCGCCTTCGGCGATGCCCATGACGAGCCTGCACGCGCTCAGATCGCCGCGCTCTTTCCGAATCGCAAGGTGATCGCCGTTCCCGCGCGCGAAATTCTCCTCGGCGGCGGCAACATCCACTGCATCACGCAGCAGCAGCCCGCGCCGCAAGGTATCTGAGCCATGCGCATCCTCGTCGCCATCGGCGGAAACGCGCTCCTGAAACGCGGCGATACGCTCGGCATCGGCGAGCAGCGCCGCAACATGGCCGAAGCCGCGACTGCGCTGGCAAATCTCGCGCGCGAACATGAACTCGTGCTCGTGCATGGCAACGGCCCCCAGGTCGGCCTCCTCGCCCTCGAAGCCGACGCCTACAAGGGCGCGCCGCCTTACCCGCTCGATGTGCTCGGCGCGGAATCGCAGGGCATGATCGGCTATGTCATCGAGGAAGCGATGCGGCGCGCGCTTCCGGAGCGCGAAATCGTGACCGTGCTCACGCAGACGCTGATCGATCCCGCCGACCCCGCCTTCGCGAAGCCGTCGAAGCCCATCGGCCCCGTCTATGACAAGAAGACGGGGGCGGCGCTCGCCGCCGAACGCGGCTGGGCCGTCGCGCCGGATGGACCGGACGGCAAGGCCTGGCGGCGCGTTGTCGCCTCGCCCGCGCCGCGCCGCATCGTGCAGCTTGCCGCGATCCGCCGCCTCGTCGAAAGCGGATGCCTCGTCGTTTGCGCCGGGGGCGGGGGCATTCCCGTCCGGCCCGGTCCGTCAGGGGCGCCGGAAGGCGTCGAAGCCGTCATCGACAAGGATCTCGCGGCCTGTCTTCTGGCAAAGGACCTTGATGCCGCTCGCCTGCTGATCCTCACGGATGTGGACGGCGTCTACGAAGCCTGGGGCACGCCCGCGCGGGCGCGCATCGAAGCCGTCTCCGCAAGAACGCTCGACCCAGCCTCCTTCGCCGCGGGCTCGATGGGCCCCAAGATCGAGGCCGCGCGCGATTTCGCTCTTGCGACCGGCCGCCCCGCCTTCATCGGTGCGCTGGGCAGGGCGGCGGACATTTTGTCGGGCCGCTCCGGTACGCGCATCGATCCGTGATCTGTTGTGATCGCATCGCCCCTGCCATGAAAGCGCGCCGCCTGTTAAGGTCGCCCTGTAAGGGCTGGAGGTAAGCACCGGCCGCGGATAGTGCCGGAAGCCGGGCAGGATAATGAGTGCAACGACAGTGAGCGGCAGCGCCCCGGCTTCGGACGATGGTCTGCTTCGCAATACGTTTCATGTCGTGCCGCCGCCTCCGCCTCGTCAGAAGGTCTGGAGCGAACTCGCCATCGCGATCGGCCTCGCGCTTCTCATCAATCTCATCGTGATCCTGTCCTTCATCCTGCGAGCGCCGGTTGCCACGCCCCCCGCCGACCCGCCCGCCATTTCGGTCGATCTCGTGCAGGAGCCGCCGCCACAACCGCAACCACAGCCCCAACCGCAACATCAGCAGGAGGCCCTGGAGATCACGCCTTTCGCGCGTTCCGGCGAAGACACGGATGCGCCGTCCGGGCTGGACACGGAGCCGGACGACAGCCCGCTTCAAACGGACTCGAAGGAAGACAAGCCCGAGCCGGACGAAAAGACGACAAGGGAACAGAAAAGTCAGGCGGAGGAAGACATCCCTGGTTGGGCGCAAACCATCCTCCCGGGCTTCGACGTCCGCTCGGGAAAGCCCGACGCATCGAGCCGTGAGCAGCAGGCCGCGCGCAGCTCCGGCGGCGCAAACGAGTTCTTCAACCGCACGCGCGACGCCATTCTCGCCAATGTAAAGCAGACGGAGACCGGTGGATTCCAGGGCTTGGCCGAATTCGAGGTCATCATCCACCGCTCGGGCAAGATCGTAAGCCTGCGGCTGATGCGGTCGAGTGGCTACAAGACCCTCGATCAAGCCTTCGCAAATGCCATCGTCAGGACCCAGCCCTACAAGTATCCGGCCGGAATCAGCGCCGATTTCTTGCCGATAATCGTGGAATTGAAATCCCGTTCCATCGGCGATTGATACCGGAGGCGCTGGTCGTGGAGGCGGAGCCGGTCAAGTTCGCTCGCGCTCCGGTGGGGAAGAAGCGTGTCTGGTTCGACGCTCGGACCATGCTTCCTTTCGTGATGGTCTCCTTCGACCGCAAAGGACAGGTCTTCCGTTCCTTCGACGGTGCCTTCTCGCTTTATCGAAAAGGCCAGGAAGCCGTCATGGACGGCGCGCATCCCTATTGGTCATGGACGCATGTCCATGCGCACAATATTCAGACGAACCGCATCACCCGGCTGGAGCAGGTGCAGCGCGTCAAAGGCGGTCACACCATGATGGTCAACGATCAATCGGCTTTCGACCGTTATCTCACGACGAACGCGCTGCGGAGGCTCGGGACCTGAAGCGCTATTCGGCCGGCGCGACACGAAGCACCGAGCCGTCCTCTCCGTCGGTCACGAGATAGAGATAACCGTCCGGTCCTGTCGCAACGTCCCTGATGCGCTTGCCGAGGTTGGCGAAGAGTTCCTCTTGCGCAACCACCTCGCCGTTCTCCATGTCGACGCGCCGCACGTGCTGTCCCGCGAGGGCTCCGACGAAGATGTCTCCCTCCCACTGCGGAAAAACAGCGCCGCGATAAAGCGTAAAGCCGCATGGTGCGATCGATGGCGTCCAGTGGAGCAGGGGCTGCTCCATCCCTTCATATTCCGTATAAGGAGAAACCCGCGCACCGGAATAATCCATACCCCAGGTAATGACGGGCCAGCCATAATTCTTGCCGGGCTCGATGATGTTGATTTCATCGCCGCCCCGCGGCCCATGCTCGTGTTCTATGACGCGTCCCGAGACATCGTCGTAGATCAGCCCCTGGATATTGCGATGTCCGTAGCTCCAGATTTCCGGCCGCGCGCCTTCCTGACCGGCAAAGGGATTGTCGTCCGGAATGCTGCCATCGCGATTGATGCGCACGATCTTGCCGAGGTCGTTATCGAGACGTTGTGCTTGCTCGCGATAGTCGAAGCCGTCGCCCACCGCGACGAGCAGCGTGCCGTCTGGCAGGAAACTCATCACGCCACCGTAGTGGACGGGCGTATCCTTTTTCGGCGTGGCCTCGAAGATCACTTCGAGATCGCTCAGCGACTGACCATCGAAACGTGCGCGGGCTACGCGCGTACCGTTCTCTCCCGGCGTGCCATGCGCATAGGAGAGATAGACATATCCGTTCTCCGAAAAGTCCGGGTCCGGCAGCACCTCGAAAAGGCCGCCCTGGCTCTTGAAAAAGACTTCGGGAATACCGGCAATGGGCTCGGGCGCCATCACGCCATCCCGAAGCACACGGATTTGTCCCGGCAACTGGACGACGAGGATCGATCCGTCCGGCATGAAAGTGAGGTTCCATGGATGATCGAGCCCTTCCGCCACGGCGGTAATCTTGTAGGGGGTGGCGCTGGAAGCCTCGTCCTGCGCTTGCGCTGTGCCGCCTGGCAGAAGAACCAACAGCGCGGCCGCAGCCGATGCCCCCATCGCGAATGCCCGCTTCACCATCGGCTCTTTCCCATCCCAACTGCTGTTATTCTGTGCAATCATAGCGCTATATGGCGACTGAAAGAAATGAGGGGGAAATGCGTATCGTGAAGATTGTGCTGGGATTTGTCCTGGCTGTGATCGTGGCGACCGTGCTTGGCGCGATTGCTCATACGCAATTCGTACTTGCCGAACTGACGGGGCTTGGCATTGAAATTCCCATTTCGGATCGCTTGTCCACAACCATACACGACATTGTCGGCATGGGACCGATGTTCGGTCTCATCGTCGGGATCGGCTTCCTCGTTGCCATGTTGGCCGCGGCGCTTGTCTACAGGTTTGCCGGTACGCAGCGCTATCTCGTCTACGGCGTGGCCGGCGCGGTGGCGCTTGCCGTCGCGCTGACGGCGATGGGCATGGTCTACGAGATCACGCCGATTGCGGGTGCCCGGACGACTGCGGGTTTCATCGCGCAGATGATTGCCGGTGCGCTTGGCGGGCTCACCTTTGCCCGCGTGACGCGCTAGCCTCTGCCTGCCGGGGTGGCAGCCCCTGCCTGACAACCCGCCATTCTGCCCCTTGTGTGATCATCGCAGTGCAGCGCGCCAAAAAAGCGCCGGACGTGTCGTTTTTTGAGGGCCGAATGCCGCGTCCCCCGTTGCCTTGACGCACCAATCCGTGCAGCCTTGAGTGATCGATATTGCAGAGTCCCGCCTTCGGGGTGGCCGCATGCCGGGGTATCCTGGAGCGGCGTCCATTCCAATGCCGATCAAAACGAAAGAGGCAACTTGCCGAGAGCAGCCAGAGTTTTCGTCCGGTATGTCGAGGCGTTGAACCGCGCGGTCGGCCGTGTCGTCATGCTGCTGATCTTCGTGATGATCGGCATTCTGCTCTACGCCTCCATTTCCCGCACCGTCTTCGACGTTCCGATCGCATGGGTCATGGAGATGGGGCAGTTTCTGCTCGCGGCCTACTATCTGCTCGGCGGCGGCTACTCGATGCAGATCAACTCGCATGTGAGGATGGATCTTCTCTATGGCCGCCTTTCGCCGAAAAAGATGGCCTTCACGGACACCATCACTTCGTTCTTCCTCGTCTTCTATCTCGTCGTGTTGCTGATGGGCGGCATATCGAGCACGGAATACGCCATCACCTACCAGCAGGTGAACTACACCGCCTGGGCGCCGCTCCTCTGGCCGATCAAACTCATCATGACGATCGGCATAGGGCTCATGTTGCTGCAGGCGATAGCCTTCTTCTTCAAGGACCTGGCGCGCATGCGTGGCGAGGACATCGCATGAGTTATGAACTCATCACCCTGCTGATGTTCTCTTCGCTCATGGTGATGCTGCTCACCGGCCAGCGGGTATTCGGCGCAATCGGTTTCGTGGCCGCTGCGGCGGCACTTCTTCTGTGGGGCGACGGCGCTTCCGAAATGCCGTTCAACGCCACCTTTCAGGTATTGAACTGGTATCCGCTGCTGACGCTGCCGCTCTTCATCTACATGGGCTACATGCTCTCCGAGTCGGGCATCGCGAGCGATCTCTACCGGATGTTCCATGTCTGGATGGGCTCGCTGAAAGGCGGTCTGGCGCTCGGCACGATCGGCCTCATGGTCATCATCTCTGCCATGAACGGTCTGAGCGTCGCCGGCATGGCGATCGGCGCCAGCGTTGCCCTGCCGGAACTTCTGCGGCGCGGCTACGACAAGGTCATGGTCACGGGCGTCATTCAGGCCGGCAGTTCACTCGGTATTCTTATTCCGCCGAGCGTTGTCCTGGTTCTCTACGCGATGATCGCGCGCCAACCCGTACTGCAACTCTGGCTCGCGGGCATCTTGCCGGGCCTTCTGATGGCCGCGCTCTTCGGTATCTACATTTACTTTCGCTGCAGAAGACACCCGGAACTCGGCCCGCCGCTTCCCGCCGAGGAACTCGAGAAAGTGACATGGGGAGAAAAGCTCCGCCTGCTGAAGGCGGGCATTGCGCCGATCCTCATTTTCGCTTCGATGATGGGGCTCTTTTTCACCGGCGTCACAAGCCTGGTCGAGAGCTCCGCCGTCGGTGCGACGGCCGCCACGCTGACGGCTTTGTGGAAGCGCCGTCTCACATGGCGCGTGATGGACGACACCATGCGGCAGACGCTCAGCATCACCTGCATGTTCATGTGGATCATTCTGGCGGCACTCTGCTTCGGCGCCGTCTATGACGGTCTCGGCGCAAAGAACGCGATCAAGGTCCTCCTGCTCGACACCTGGGATCTCGGACCCTGGGAAGTCCTCATCATGATGATGATTTCCTTCGTGGTCCTCGGCATGTTCCTCGATGACACGGCGATGCTCGTCATCGTGGCGCCGCTCTACATTCCCCTTGTCCGGAGCCTTGGGTTCGACCCGATCTGGTTCGGCGTTCTCTACGTCATTACCTGTCAGGTCGCCTACATAACGCCGCCCTTTGGCTACAATCTCTTCCTGATGCGCGCCATGGCGCCACCTGAGATTACCCTTGTGGATATCTACCGCTCAATCGTACCGTTCGTGGTGCTCATGCTGATCACCATCGCGATCGTAATGGCCTTTCCGCAGCTCGCCCTCTGGCTGCCCAATATGTATTCCGGGCGATAGGGGCGAGAGAAACACGGGCCAGTGAGGCAGTAGCGGATTTCTTCGTGCGAGCGGGCCGGGTCTGGCAATGGGGCTGGAAGCGACCCGAAACCATCCAGAGAAGAAGGAGTCTCTCCGATGACTGACGATCCCAAAAAGATCAATAAACGCGACTTTCTGAAAAAGGCAGGTGTCGGCGTCGCGGCCGTTGGCGCGTCCACGCTTGCCGCCCCCAGCATCGTCCGCGCGCAGTCGCCGATAAAGTGGCGTCTCCAGACCTATGCAGGTCCGGCGCTTGCCGAACATGTGATCAAGCCGTCGATCGACGCTTTCAACACCGCGGCGAATGGCGAGATGACGATCGAACTCTACACCGCCGATCAGCTCGTACCGCAGGGCGAATTGTTCCGCGCTGTCCAGAACGGCACGATCGATGCGGCGCAGAGTGACGACGACTCGATGGCGGCGCCTGTCGACGTGTCGGTCTTCGGTGCCTATTTCCCCTTCGCCTCGCGCTACAGCCTCGACGTGCCGGTGCTTTGGGAATGGTATGGCCTTCGCGAAATCTGGGAAGAAGCCTATGCCGAAGTGCCGGGCGTCACCTGGCTCAGCACCGGTTCATGGGACCCCTGCAACTTCGTGACGACGAAGCCGATCCGCAAGCTCGAAGACCTGAAGGGCTTGCGCGTCTTCACCTTCCCGACAGGCGGCAAGTTCCTTGAGCGTTTCGGCGTCGTGCCGGTGACCCTGCCCTGGGAAGACATCGAAGTCGCCATCCAGACCAACGAACTCGACGGCGTTGCCTGGTGCGGTGCAACCGAGACCTACACGGTCGGCTGGGCCGACATCAACAAGTACTACCTCACCAACAACATCTCCGGTGCATGGGCGGGTTCCTACATCGCCAACACGGAGAAGTGGGAGGCGTTGCCGGAGCATCTGAAGACGCTCTTCAAGCTCACCATCGACAGCTCGCACTACTACCGTCAGCATTGGTACTGGTGGGGTGAGGCGCACTATCGCGTTACCGGCGGCAAGCTGGAACTCACCACCATTCCGGAATCCGAATGGAAGACGGTGGAAGACGAGGCGCTCAAGTTCTGGGATGAAATTGCCCAGAAGAGCCCGCGCAACGCGAAGGTCGTCGAAATCCTCAAGACGTACGCCGACACGATGCGCAAGGCGGGCGCCCCCTACCGCTACGGCTGACCCGCGAACACTTGCGTCGTTACATGTCGGGCTCCGCCGGAAGGCGGGGCCCGATTGTCGTTTGAAGCAGTGCTGTCATCCGATCTGACGTCGCGAAACCCTCGCGGCGTCCACATGCTTTTGACAGATAGTAAGACGTCATTATCATCTTCTTCAAACGCAGGGCACATCGGCCCGGACGGCCGCACACAAGAAGGCGGCGGACAGATGAGGGATGAAATGTCGGACAAGGCAAATGCAGCGGAGCTCGGGTTCGATTCTTCCGCTCTCAAGGCGAAATATCGCGCTGAACGCGACAAGCGTCTGCGGCAGGATGCCAATGAGCAATATGTCGAGATCAAGGGGCAGTTCGCTCACTACCTCGAAGACCCTTATGTCGAGCCGGGATTTGCGCGTGCGCCGCTAAGCGATGAAGTCGATGTCGTCGTGGTGGGCGGCGGCTTCGGTGGTCTGCTCGCCGGCGCACGCCTGCGCGAGGCTGGCGTCGAAAGCGTCCGCATGATCGAGAAGGGTGGCGATTTCGGCGGCACCTGGTACTGGAACCGCTATCCGGGCGCCGCCTGCGATATCGAATCCTACATCTACCTGCCGCTCCTCGAAGAGGTAGGCTACATGCCGGTCGAGAAATATTCGAAGGCTGCGGAGATATTGGCGCACAGTCAGGCAATCGGCCGGCACTTCGACCTCTATCGCGATGCCCTGTTCCAGACGGAAGCGACGGAACTTCGCTGGAACGACGAGATTGCCCGCTGGATTGTGCACACGAACCGGGGCGATGCCATCAAGGCGCGTTTCGTGGTCACGGCGAGTGGTCCGCTTCACCGCCCCAAGCTTCCGGGCATCCCCGGCATCGAGGGCTTCAAGGGCCATTCCTTCCACACAAGCCGCTGGGACTACGACTACACGGGCGGCGATTGCAACGGCGGTCTCGAAAAGCTGAAGGACAAGCGTGTCGGCATCATCGGCACGGGCGCGACGGCAGTGCAGTGCGTGCCGCATCTCGGCGCTCATGCAAAGGAGCTCTACGTCTTCCAGCGCACGCCGTCCTCCATCGACGTGCGCAACAACCGTCCGACCGACCGCGAATGGGTAAAAACGCTCAAGCCCGGTTGGCAGCAATACCGGATGGACAACTTCAACACGCTCGTCTCCGGCGGCTTTCAGGAGGAGAACCTCGTCAACGACGGCTGGACCGACATCATCGGGAATCTGCTCGTCATGGCGCGCAAGAAGGTCGATGGTCGCTCGCCGGCCGAAATGGCCGAGATCGTTCAACTCGCCGATTTCCAGAAAATGGAGTCGATCCGCAAGCGCGTCGAGGAGGTCGTTCAGGACAGCTCCACCGCCGAGGCGCTGAAGCCCTGGTACAACCAGTTCTGCAAGCGTCCTTGTTTCCACGATGACTACCTTGCGGCGTTCAACCGCCCAAACGTTCATCTCATCGACACGCAGGGCAGGGGCGTCGAGCGCATCACCGAAAATGCAATCGTTGCGAATGGCGAGGCGTACGAGGTTGACTGCCTCATCTATGCGACGGGCTTCGAAGTCGGCACCGGCTATACGCGCCGCGCGGGTTTTGAAATCTATGGGCGTGGCGGTGTGACACTCACCGAGAAATGGAAGGAAGGCGTCTCCTCCCTTCACGGCATGCACACGCGGGGCTTCCCGAATTGCTTCATCGTCAGCAATGCGCAGGCGGGCTTCACGGCCAACTATCCGCACATGCTGAACGAACAATCGAAGCACCTGTCCTACATCGTCAAACAATGCATCGACCGGCAGGCCCGCGTTGTGGAAACGACGCAGGAGGCCGAAGATATCTGGCTCGACACGGTGCTCAAGGCCTCGGTCTTCAACAAGCGGTTCCTGGAGGAATGCACGCCCGGCTATTACAACAACGAAGGCAAGCCTTCCGAGGCGGCGATCCGCAACGGTCCCTTCGGCGGCGGGTCCATCGCCTTCATCAAGATTCTGGAGGATTGGCGTGTCGGCGGCGATCTGGCGGGCCTGGAACTGCATTGAGACGACTCGAACGAAACTGCGTCATGGCCGGGCAAGTCCCAGTCATTGGCATTTTTAGTTAGTGGGTTGTATTGCCGGTGGTGGCCCCGGATTGAACAATGCGGCACTTAGACTGGCTTCATTGTGAAATATTCGAGTCTTCAATAGGTGCAACGCCGGTCTTGGGTCGGAAGCTCATTGAGGCTAAGGAAGGGCGAAGGCCGACAGGGGGAAGGTCTTGATATGGTAAACGCCGCAAACGGTCTTCTGGAGGTGAAAGCAGAGGTAGAAGCCGGTCAGCCGCCGCGGCGCACCGTTCGTGAACTGCTGTCGTGGTTCGGCGCTCAGCGTCGCGGGGTCTCAATAATTGCAGTAATTGAAGATGCGCTGCGCGATGCCGACCTGATCACTGAACCAGATTTCCGTACAACTTGGATCGATGCAGAAGTGACTTTCCAGCGCGCCAGCTCTGTGGCTCAGACGAGGGCGGAGTCCGTGGCTACGACTCCCGCGCCGATGGGTCCAGAATACCTTGTGCGCATGCTGGAATCTGCAAATCGCGGCGTGATTTCTGTCAATCCCGATGACGGGATTGCGACGGCCGTTACTCTGATGATGATGCATGATTACTCCCAGTTGGCCGTGATGACTGGCGAACGTAATCTGATCGGCGCTATAAGCTGGAAGTCTATCGGAATGCGCTTGAGTCAGAAGGCCTCACTTACAAAAGTGCGAGACGCTACGGAGGACGATGCCGAGTGGGTCGACGAAACCGCCTCGTTGTTTGATGTAGTCGGCAAAGTAATTGAGCGCGATTTTGTTTTTGTGAGGAGAAAGGACAAAACCGTCTCAGGGATTGTGACTGCATCGGACCTAAGTCGCCAGTTTCATGCGTTGTCCGAACCCTTTTTGATCCTCGGCCGGATTGAGGCGCATCTGCGCCAGTTGATTGCCGGTGCTTTCGATGTGGCAGAACTTCGGGCGGCAGTGGATGAGGCAGATGTGTCTCGGAAGGCGAACTTGATAAATCCGTCACAGCTTAATTTTGGTGAGTACAAGCGGTTGCTTGAGCGCGACGAGAACTGGAAGAAACTTGGCTTCGTTGCTTGTCGAAAGACTTTTTGCGCTGCGCTTGATGATGTGCGTCAGCTACGAAATGAAATTATGCACTTTCACCCTGACAAGTTGGAAGGGCGCGATCACGGACCGCTGAAAAATCTTCTCCAGCTTTTGGAGACGCTTAAAGAAATTGCTGTGGAGACTGGCGTGCCGGACGCGCAATCAAAATAGTGAAAATAGCTCGAGGTTTTTGTAATCCAAACCGAGTTTTGAAATGCCCGTTTGCCGCAGATGTTTCTATAAGGGAAATTGGCTGGGGGACTAGGATTCGAACCTAGACTGGCGGAGTCAGAGTCCGCTGTCCTACCGTTAGACGATCCCCCAATGGCGTGAGGCAAATCCGTGGGTTTGTGCCGGTTCCGGCTCGACTCGCGGGCGCTCAGGGCCTTGGTTGCGCGCGAACCTAGTCGCAGGGTTCGCCTTCGTCAACACTTTGGCGCGGCGGGGCCTTGCTGCCCCGCCTTTACCGCGCCGCTCAGGCTGCTACACTCCACCCAACTGAAAAATATAGGGAATCCGGTCGAAAGCGCGGCACGCCTCTGGCGGCAGCATGCGCTACCCGGGTCTGAGAGATAGTGCACCATAAGGGTGACGACGGCATGGTGGGTCCTGGCGGGGCCCCCGCCGCTCCAGAGGGCCTGCCGCAGGCCCCATCCGCCACGAAGAGTTCGGCTTCACCGCAGGGAGAGGCTGAAGACGCGCAACCGCGCGGTGCCCGGGATACCGGGGACGGGATCGTACCGCCCCGCAAGTCGCGCAGGCGCGGGCGTCGAGGCAGGGGGCGCCGCAAGGAAGAGGCCCGCAAGGAAGCAGCCGCGGCCAAACCCGAGCCGAAGCCTGTCCGGAAATCGCCTCAAAAACTGCCGGGCCAAAAGCCGTCGAGCCGAAATCTGCCCAAAAGGCCGGGTGCCGCCGACAAGCTCTATGCCGCGCTCGATCTCGGTACCAACAATTGCCGTCTTCTGATTGCCCGCCCGTCGCCGGAAGGCTTCAAGGTCGTCGACGCCTATTCCCGCATCGTCCGTCTGGGAGAGGGGCTTGCCAGCACAGGCGCGCTGGGTGAGGCAGCTATGAAGCGGGCAATCGACGCGCTGCGCATCTGCGCGGAAAAGATGGCGCGCCGCGGCGTCGCCCGCTCCCGCACCATCGCGACCGCCGCCTGCCGCACGGCGGATAATGGCGCCGACTTCATCGAGCGTGTGAAAAGAGAGACGGGCCTGTCGCTTGAAGTCGTCTCGACCGAGGACGAAGCGCGTCTCGCCGTGGCGGGGTGCGCACCGCTTCTCGACAAGGCGTGCAACTCGGCGCTCGTCTTCGATATCGGCGGCGGTTCGACCGAGCTCATCTGGGTGCGCATGGATGGAGAAGATGACGTCCGCCCCGCCATCGCCGACTGGACATCGCTGCCCTGCGGTGTCGTAACCCTGGCCGAGCGTCATGGTGGCGTCGACGTGCCGGAAAACATTTATGTGCGCATGGTGGACGAAGTGAGCGGCCAGCTCAGCCCCTTCCTGGAGCGGGTGAAAGAAGCTGCCGGAGCCGGCGCTTCGAATTTCCACCTTCTCGGCACCTCCGGCACGGTCACGACCATTGCGGGCGTCCATCTGGGCCTCAACCGATACGATCGCACGCGGGTCGATGGCCTCTGGATTTCGCCGGATGAAGTTCAAGGGGTCACCAGGTCTCTTCTTGCGATGGATTATGGCAGCCGCGCAGCGCACCCTTGCGTCGGGCAGGAGCGGGCGGATCTGGTCCTCGCCGGCTGCGCCATTTTCGAGGCCATCGCCCGCGCCTGGCCGGCCGACCGCTTGCGCGTCGCCGATCGCGGCCTGCGCGAAGGTATCCTTCTTTCCCTCATGGAGGCGGATGCATCCCGGCGCCGGCGCCGCCGCAAACGCCGCCGTAAACCGAAGCCGGGCGCTGGCGGCAATGGAACGGTGTGACGATGGCCGATGATCGCAAGAGCAAGGGTAAAGGTGGCAAGAGCGCTGGTGATGGCGGCGCACGCGCGCTGAAGGTGCGCGTGAAGACGGCGCGCAAACGCACCACGTCCTCGACCCGCTGGCTGCAGCGCCAGTTGAACGATCCCTATGTTCACGCCGCCAAACGCGAGGGCTATCGCTCCCGCGCCGCCTTCAAGCTGGCCGAGATCGACGACAAGTATCGCCTCCTGAAGCCGGGTGCGCGCGTGGTGGATCTCGGTTGCGCGCCCGGCGGATGGTGCCAGGTGGCGGTTGCGAGGGCGAAAGCGGCGACCGAGGACGGAAGCCGGGGGCGCGTCATCGGGCTCGACTATCTCGAAACCGAGTCGGTGCCGGGCGCCACCATCCTCCAGCTCAACTTTCTGGACGAGGGTGCCGACGACCGGGTGAAGGAGCTGCTCGCGGGCGAGGCCGATCTCGTGCTTTCCGACATGGCCGCCCCCACCACCGGCCACAAGCAGACCGACCATATGCGCATCATGCATCTCTGCGAGATCGCGGCGCATTTTGCGGTTGAGGTGCTTGCGCCGGGCGGGGCCTTTCTGGCCAAGGTCTTGCGGGGCGGAACGGAGAACGAGCTTCTCACCCTCCTCAAGCAACACTTCAAGACGGTCCGCCATGTGAAGCCGAAGGCGAGCCGGGCCGATTCGGCCGAGATGTATGTGTTGGCCCAAGGCTTTAAGGGACGTTCCGGAAGCGAAGCCGAAGACCCGGCATGATTATTTCGCAGCCGCGGCATGCCGCGCTTTGCATTCCCGCATATAGGTGTTAAAAGCCTGCGCCAACACAGCATAGGGTGGCCGGCGCTTAACGGCCCAGGAGGTTGGCAGCATGATCCGTGAAGCATTGACGTTCGACGACGTTCTCCTGCTGCCTGCTGCCTCCACGGTCCTGCCAACACAAGCCGACACGCGCACCCGCCTGACCCGCACAATCCAGCTCGGCATTCCTATTATTTCCGCTGCCATGGACACGGTGACGGAAGCCCGCCTTGCCATCGCCATGGCGCAGGCAGGCGGCATCGGCGTTCTCCATCGCAACATGTCGCCCGAGGCGCAGGCCGAGCAGGTCCGCCAGGTGAAGAAGTTCGAAAGCGGCATGGTGGTGAACCCCGTCACCATCGGTCCTGATGCAACGCTCTCCGAAGCTCTCTCGGAAATGCAGCGCCACGGCATTTCGGGCATCCCCGTCGTTGAGCCGGACACCGGCAAGCTTGTCGGCATTCTCACCAACCGCGACGTCCGCTTCGCCAGCAATCCGAAGGAACCCGTCCGCAATCTGATGACGAAGGAAGGCCTCATCACCGTGGCCGACGGCGTCAGCCAGGAAGAGGCGAAGCGCCTTCTCCACAAGCATCGCATCGAAAAACTTCTCGTGGTCGACGAAGCCTATCGCTGCATCGGCCTCATCACCGTGAAGGACATCGAGAAAGCGCAGCTGCATCCGAATGCCGCCAAGGACGAGCAGGGCCGCCTCCGCGTCGCCGCCGCAACCACCGTTGGCGACGAGGGCTATGGCCGCTCCGAGGCGCTGATTGCTGCGGGTGCTGATGTGATCGTGGTCGACACGGCCCATGGCCATTCTGCCCGCGTTGCCGAGGCTGTAACGCGGATCAAGAAGCTCTCCAACAAGACGCAGGTCATCGCCGGCAACGTCGCGACCGCGAGCGCCGCCATGTCGCTCATCGATGCGGGCGCGGATGCGATCAAGGTCGGCATCGGCCCCGGCTCCATCTGCACCACGCGCATCGTTGCGGGCGTCGGTGTGCCGCAGCTCACCGCCATCATGGACGTGGTGGAAGCGGCGCGCAAAAACGACACGCCTGTCATCGCCGATGGCGGCATCAAATTCTCGGGCGATCTCGCCAAGGCGATTGCGGCCGGTGCCGACTGCGCCATGCTCGGCTCGCTTTTCGCGGGAACGGAGGAAAGTCCCGGCGAGGTCTTCCTCTTCCAGGGCCGCAGCTACAAGTCCTATCGCGGCATGGGTTCTGTCGGCGCCATGGCCGTCGGCTCCGCCGACCGTTACTTCCAGCAGGACGTGAAGGATTCACTCAAGCTCGTGCCGGAAGGCATTGAAGGACAAGTGCCGTACAAGGGGCCCGTGGGCAACGTGATCCATCAGCTCGTCGGCGGGTTGCGCGCCGCCATGGGTTACACCGGCAACGCGACCGTGAAGGACTTCCAGCAGAACGCGGAATTCGTGCGCATCTCGTCGGCAAGCCTGCGCGAGAGCCATGTCCACGACGTGACCATCACGCGCGAAGCGCCCAACTATCCCGGCGGTGGCAACTGACCGCCCGCCTGACATCGGGTGACGCAAGATGACACCCGGCGCACGCCTGCAATCGGCCATCGACATCCTCAACGATATTTTCCAGAGCGGCCGTCCGGCGGATCGCATCATGGAGAACTGGGCGCGCTCGAACCGCTATGCCGGTTCGAAGGACCGCGCCGCCATATCGAACCTCGTCTACACCGTGCTTCGCCGTCGGGCGGAACTTTCCGCCGCCACGGGCCATGAGGAAACGCGGCTCCTTGCCTTCGCGGCTCTTGCGCTTGTCGATGGCGAGGGAGTGTCCGCCGTCGCCGCGCTTGCCGATGGCGCCCGCCATGCCCCCGCGCCGCTGACTGAGGAGGAGAGGGCCGTTCTTGACGCGGCTTCCCTGCCGGGCCCGGATGCTGCGCCTTGGGTCAGGCTCAATTATCCCGAATGGCTTCACGCCGAATTCGAAGAGGCGTTCGGCGCTGCGCTCGAGCCCGAGATGGCGGCCCTCATGGACCGCGCCCCGACCGATCTTCGCGTCAATACGTTGAAGGCGAACCGCGAGTCGGCGCTTGCCGCGCTGAAGGAGGCGGGCTTGTCCGCCGAGCCCTGCCCATGGTCGCCCTGGGGTCTGAGTCTGACCTCGCGCGGCAATCTGCCGGGCCTGTCCGTCTATCGCGAAGGCGCAGTCGAGATACAGGACGAAGGTTCCCAGCTTGCCTGCCTTCTGGCGGGCGCGAAGCCCGGCGAACAGATCGTCGATCTCTGCGCGGGCGGCGGCGGCAAGTCGCTGGCGCTCGCCGCGATGATGGGGAACCGCGGCCAGATATATGCCTGCGACACGGATGGCCGGCGTCTTGGGCCGCTTGAACCCCGCGCCCAGCGCGCGGGCGTGCGCAACCTCCAGACGCTCGTTCTCGGTCCCTGGCAGCCAGGCTCGCACGACCCCGATCTGGCCGCGCTCGCGGGCCGCGCGGATTGCGTTCTCGTCGACGCGCCCTGCAGCGGCACCGGCGCCTGGCGGCGCAGCCCCGATGCCCGCTGGCGTCTCGATCCCGGCACGCTCGAAGGATATCGCGCAGCACAGGTCGAAGTGCTTGCTCGCAGCGCTGCGCTGGTCCGCCCCGGTGGCCGAATCGTCTATGTCACTTGTTCGCTTCTGCCATCCGAAAATGAGCGGCAGATAGAAGCCTTCCTCGCTGCCCATCCCGGTTTCGCGCCGGTTCCCTGGGCGGCGGAGTGGCCGGAAGACCTCGTGCCGCCGCCGGTAATAGCGGGAGACTGGTTTCGCCTGAGCCCGGCCTCGACCGGAACGGACGGCTTCTTTGTCGCCATTCTTCGGCGGGAGGCAGGGGAATGATGCGCTGCGGCATCGGGCTTGACGGGTCGGGGGAAGGATGGTCTATCGGATATGTTCCCTTCGACGGGCCAGGATCCATGGCGGCCTCATTTTCCCGAAAATTGTCGCGTTACGCGCTGCTCTCGATCTGGCTCATCCTGCTCGCGGCTTTCGTGCTGCCGCAGGCGGCGCACGCCGTCGATGCGCGCTCCGAGCAGGCCTCTCTGCGCCTTGCGAAAAAGGGCGTTGCGGCGGCAGCCGAAGGACGCCTCGAAGAGGCGCAGCGTTTGCTGGAAGAAGCGGTCGTTTCCAACCCCGCTAATGCGAATACCTTTGCCGAACTGGCCGCCGTGCACAAGGCGGCCGGCAATCCGAAGCTCGCCCGCAAATACTATGTCATCGCCCTTGAGATAGACCCGGTGCTTCCCGCGGCACTCGGCGGTCTTGCGCGCCTCAATGTGTCGGCGGGAGACCGCGAAGCAGCGGAAATTCTCTTGCGGAAACTCCGCGCGACATGCCCCGCCTGTGCCGAAACGCGCGACGTCGAGCGGGCGCTCGCGGACATCGAACTCCCACCCAGATCGCAACCAAATCCGTAGACGGAACATGACTGAAGACCGCATTCTCATCATCGACTTCGGCAGCCAGGTCACGCAGCTCATTGCAAGGCGCGTTCGCGAAAGCGGCGTCTATTGCGAGATCGTGCCCTTCAACAAGGTCGAGGAGATGTGGGAAGGCTTCGGCCCGAAAGGGATCATCCTTTCCGGCAGCCCCGCCAGCGTCAGCCGCGAGAACAGCCCGCGCGCTCCTCAGTTCGTCTTCGAGGCAGGACTGCCCGTTCTCGGCATCTGTTACGGGCAGCAGACCATGACGCTGCAGCTCGGCGGCAAGGTCGAAGGCCATGACGAGCGCGAGTTCGGCCGCGCCTCGATCGAACTGGTCGAGGACACACCCCTGCTCGACGGCATCGTGAAGAAGGGCGAGAGCGAGCCCGTCTGGATGAGCCATGGCGACCGCGTCGTCGCCATCGCGCCGGGCTTCAAGGTCGTGGCGCAGAGCCGCGGCGCGCCTTTCGCCGTCATCGCCGACGAGGAACGCCGTTTCTACGGGGTGCAGTTCCACCCGGAAGTCGTGCACACGCCGCGTGGCCGCGACATGCTGTGGAACTTCACGCACCGCATCTGTGGCTGCAAGGGCGACTGGACCATGGCCGCCTTCCGCGAAACCGAGATCGCCAAGGTGCGCGCGCAGGTAGGGTCGGGCCGCGTCATCTGCGGCCTTTCCGGCGGCGTCGATTCATCGGTCGTCGCCGTGCTGCTGCACGAAGCGATCGGTGACCAGCTTCAGTGTGTCTTCGTCGACACCGGCATGATGCGCGCGGGCGAGGCCGAGCAGGTCGTCTCGCTCTTCCGCGATCACTACAACATCCCGCTCGTCGCGGTCGATGCGAGCGATCTCTTCCTCGGAAAGCTCGACGGCGTCACGGACCCCGAACAGAAGCGCAAGATCATCGGCGCGACCTTCATCGACGTCTTCGAGGCGGAAGCGAAGAAGATCGGTGGCGCGGATTTCCTCGCGCAGGGCACGCTCTATCCCGACGTGATCGAAAGCGTCTCCTTCGCCGGCGGACCTTCCGTCACCATCAAGAGCCATCACAATGTCGGCGGCTTGCCTGAGCGCATGAACATGAAGCTCGTCGAGCCGCTCCGCGAACTCTTCAAGGACGAGGTGCGCGAGCTTGGCCGCGAACTCGGCCTGCCGGAACAGTTCGTCGGCCGCCATCCCTTCCCCGGACCGGGCCTCGCGATCCGCGTGCCCGGCGAGATCACGCGCGAGCGCCTCGATATCCTGCGCAAGGCGGACACGATCTATCTGGAAGAAATCCGCGCCGCCGGTCTCTACGACCAGATATGGCAGGCCTTCGCCGTGCTGCTGCCCGTGCGCACGGTCGGCGTCATGGGCGATGAGCGCACCTACGACTACGTCTGCGCCCTCCGTGCCGTCACCTCGCTCGATGGCATGACGGCCGATTATTATCCCTTCTCTCACGAGTTCCTGGGCCAGGTCTCGACCCGCATCATCAACGAGGTGCGTGGCATCAATCGTGTCGTCTACGACGTGACCTCGAAGCCGCCGGGAACCATCGAGTGGGAGTGAGACGTTCGAAGGAACAGATCAATTTGGATGATTTGACCGAATAAAGAAAGTCGTTGCCCTGAGGGGGCTCCGAAGCGATGCTTGAAACCTCACGGTCGGAGGTTTGACGACGCTCATGGTGCCCACCCGCCTTTCGAGGACGAGATTTAGGTTCTGTTGACAAACTGGATTCCCAAATCACCTGAACTCTGATTCAAGATAGCTTTTGCGGAGGCTATCGTGGCGCGTTTGTTGATGGAAGATGCCGAGTGGGTATTTTTCGAACCCTTTTTGA
>Ga0208433_1000108_pt1 | contig 50704 bp, 47 predicted proteins | sample 3_EtaG_FD_184075 | JGI IMG/M metagenome (GOLD analysis project Ga0208433, IMG submission 184075) | Marine viral communities from the Subarctic Pacific Ocean - 3_ETSP_OMZ_AT15126 metaG (SPAdes) (version 2) | ecosystem: Environmental > Aquatic > Marine > Oceanic | place: Pacific Ocean | collected...
TGCCAGCCTGGGGACCGGGGCATGACGACGAACGTATCTGGAACATGGTAGCGTTCCTGCAGCGATTGCCGGAATTATCTTCCGATCAATACCAGATACTTACCGCGCGCGGGCAAGACTCGGAAGGACACGGTCACTGACGAAGTATCTCAGGGCATCCTGCGGTAGATCACCCCACAACCATCAAACAGTACGAGGAGAGACATTTGCACACCTTTGAGGACGCTTTGAAGTCCATCCTGGCAAGTGGTGCTTTGGGCTACTATTGTGCTCTTTCATTTCCTTGAAACAGTTATGGCCCGGCATCCAATTTACACAGTTTCGCTCGCCATGTTGTCCGCCTGTATCGCCAACGGTCAATGTCGTCCTGATCGCTGGCAGCCCATGATGTCCGGGGCCGCCATCTTCACTTTTCTCAATTTTATCTACTTTTCCTGCCTCGTGGTATTTTATCCGGCCTATATTGATCATATCTGGCGACCAAAGTACCGTAGCGGCTGGCTGTTGGCCGGTGTCTCGATGGAGGAGGAGCTGCTGTTTGCCGGCACTCTCGGCCTGATGTGGTGCTCTCTCTACGAACACCTTTATTGGCACCAGTACCTCCCCGAGGCGTCAACATGAGCGAGCACCCCATGCCCACCGATATTGCGTGGATGGTAATGGTGGCGCTGCTCTGGGCCATTTGCTTCCCATTTATTGTGATTGGCCTGCCCGACGCCCCACCTCTTTTGTTTGCCGCCTTGCGTGCCTTTCTTGCCGGTGGGCTGCTCGTCTTTGTGTGCACGGCACAGCGGCATCGGGGGACATATCAGCTCAATCCCCGAAACCTGCTACACCTGGGACTGATCGGCTTATCGTACACGGCTTTGGGCTTTGGCGGCATGTTCCTGGGCGCCGGGCACTTGTCACCGGGCCTGGCAACCGTGCTGGCGGGCACCCAGCCCCTGATTGCCGCGGCGATCGCCGCCATCTGGCTTGGTGAAACCCTGAAGGCCAAGGGTATAGCCGGGTTGGTCACCGGTTTTTTGGGTGTAGGCTTATTGTCGTGGCCGGGATTCGGCGGGAACAATGACGGCTATCTCTGGGGAATTACCTGGGTACTGATGGCGGCTATCGGAACGGCGATAGGCAATATTCTGCTAAAAAAGGAAGCGGGCGGCTCCATCGCTGCACCCATGGCGATCCAACTTCTGTTCGGTGGCGGAATGCTGTTGTTCGCCTCAGCGATGGCCGGTGAGCACTGGAAGGTTGACTGGACAGCCCGGTTCACCGGTTCCCTGCTCGTTCTCTCCGCGCTGGCAACTGCCGCGATGATATTTCTCTGGTTTAGGCTGCTCGCCCGCGCCCCCTTGAACCAACTGAACGTCTTCAGCTTTCTGACCCCGGTGTTTGGGCTCCTGATTGGGTTTTTGTTCTTTGATGAAAGGCTGCAACTTGCCCAGGCGCTGGGCATCCTCGTAGTCACCTTCGGCATCGCCCTCATGCAAGGGCGAAATACTGTCATTGAGGCTGATAGCTGATAATAGAGAGGCACCTTGTTGATTACTGCAATCGATAGTCGCAGTGATTAGACTGATGGGAGACACTAACAAACGGAGCAATGCATGACCGAACGGATAGGCCGAGGAATCTTCAGCGACACGGAATATAGGCGCGATCCACGATTTCCAGAATTGCCACTGGCGGGTTTCGGTTTTTTGACGAATTTTGTTTGGGAGATTCTTCAGGTGCCCTGGTTCACGGGGATGGCGGAGGCATCTCATGGCTCGGTGATCGGATTGTGTATACGCGCCACGGGCGGTGACATCCGGATTCTGCTGGCCAGCTTCTGGTTGTCATCGATCATCTGCGGACATCGACAATGGCTCCTGAAGGGTGAGCAAAAGCCAGCCGGCATCCTAATTATCACGGCTCTCGTCGTTACCATCATTCTGGAATGGCTGGCGACTGACCCGCTGGAGCGGTGGGCATACACGGACTCCATGCCGATGATCCCGCTGCTGGGCGTGGGCCTTGCCCCGCTGCTGCAGTGGCTATTGTTGCCACCATTGATAATGTGGCTGACGCGCCGACACATGCTCAGCCACAACGCTTTTCGCTCCTACGGCTCTGGCGAACCGCCTCGCAATATTGGAGGCCAAACCAGGTAAATGCTCTAGCGCGCGTCAGGCAGACTAATGAAGCACGCTATCGACAAAGTTCAATTCAGTTTTCTACCACAATTTAGAGAGGAAATAATATATGCACAATTCGAGCGCACCTGATGTTCGTTTACGTATCGTCCCGTTAGGCAACACCTTGTCACTGCTACTGGCAATCAGCTACCTGCTCTGCGTGGGCTTTGGCCTGCTTGCACCGGAACAGATGCGCATGTATGAGGCTTGGGCGCCATTGTTGCCCGGTTTCGAATAGCTTACGTGGACGGGCTTTTTCATTGGCTTAGTCGAAGCCTATTTGTACGGTTGGTATATCGCGGTTTTATTCGTACCCTTGTACCGGCTGTTCTCCAGAAATGGCCATTGACGGCATCACACCCGTCATAGGTCGAACGAACCGTTTGAGAACCTTCGACCATTATTCGCAGGCTGTTGGCGAATTTTCAAACTTTATTATTTATGCCTATGAAGCTTAACGCGAATAGCTTCAAATGAATCGTTTATGAACAGGTTAACGAAATTTCTGCGGGAATATCTGGGCGATGTGGGAGTGGTGTTTTACACCTCCGTAGTGATTATCACTGCCTTCGTCACCACCTCCGTGCTTTATCCCGATGCGGTGGAATCCACAGCCCAGCAAATTCTCGATATCACCGCCCGGAAACTCGGCTGGATGTATCTGGTGGCAACCACCGGCTTTGTGTTGTTTGTCCTGTTTCTCGCCCTTTCCAAATTTGGAAGCATTCGCCTGGGCGCGGAGAATGAACCGCCGGAGTTCTCGTTCAACAGCTGGCTGGCGATGATATTTTCAGGTGGAATGGGTGTCGGTCTGGTTTTCTGGGGCGTGGCCGAGCCGATGATGCATTTCAATGATCCGCCCCTTGGCCTCGCCGAACCCCGTACCTCAGATGCGGCGCAACTGGGCATGCGCTACGCGTTTTTCCATTGGGGATTCCACCAATGGGCCAATTTCACACTGGTGGGGCTGGCCATTGCCTATGTACGTTTTCGTCACAGCAGTCGCGGCTTGATCAGCGAAAGCTTCCGCCCGTTACTGGGCGATCGGGTGGACCGCGGCTGGGGCAATATCGTCGATATCCTGGCCGTGGTCTCCACCGTATTCGGCGTCGCAACGACTCTGGGCCTTGGAGCGTTACAGGTCAACAGCGGCCTGGCCAATCTGGGATTGGCTGCCTACTCGACGACATCACAATTCTACATTCTCGCGGGACTCGCAACCTTGTTCATCATTTCGGCAATGACGCCCCTCGACATGGGAATTCGCTATCTCAGCAATGCCAATATGGTGCTCGCCGCCGGACTGTTATTTTTTGTGCTCGCCACGGGACCGAGCGGTTTTATCTTCAGCGAACTCACCCAGACAGCGGGTGAGTACCTTGGCAATATCATAGAGATGAGCCTGGTAACTACTCCCTATTCCCACGAACACTGGGTGGAGCAGTGGACCATGTTCTACTGGGCATGGGGGTTGAGCTGGGCCCCCTTCGTAGGCAGTTTCATAGCAAGAATCTCAAGGGGCAGAACTGTCCGCGAATTCGTCCTGGGCGTGATGATCGTCCCCGTGGCTTTAAGCATGTTGTGGTTCGCCACCTTCGGTGGCTCCGCCATCTACTTCGATTTGTTCGATGGCGTCGCCATTGCAGATGCCGTGTCGGAGGAAGTGCCGGCCGGACTTTACGTACTTCTCGATCAGTTACCCTGGGGCGAGTTCGCGGCCATACTGACCGTGGCGCTGGTCTCCATGTTCGTGGTGACTTCTGCGGATTCCGCCACCTTTGTGCTGGGCATGTTCACCTCCAAGGGGGTTCTGACTCCAACACGGTTTGTTCGCATCCTCTGGGGAGGTCTTCAGCTACTGATGGCGTCCGTCCTCTTGCTAACCGGTGGGCTGAACGGGCTGCGAACCGTATCCATTATCGCCGCTTTCCCCTTTATGTTGTTGATGCTGCTGATGGCATTCTCCCTTCACAAAGACCTCGCGGCGGAGATCAGGCGGCGGGAGGAAAAGGACCAATTGCTCCACACCCGGATTGAACAATTACTAATGCGGGAATCCGAGCGGGACGCGGAGCGCCGGGAAGAGGAAGAAATTCATCCAACCGCTCCGGAGGAATGTCCCGTGCAGAAGTGCGACAACTAGCCAATCCGAACCGCCTTCATTGGGATTTGTGATCGTGGCTAAAGGTTGCCTCCACAACCTCGTCCCGCTACGGCAGCTGTATGGCCAGCCAAATACGGTAGGGAGCCTCGCTTTAGGGTATTGGCACCCTCGCCAATCAACCCGTCGGACACAGAAGCGCTTTCGAAATGACTGAATACAATGAGAATCAGCATCGATTGATTATCACGCTTCCAGAGGGCTTTGATCGGTAGGCCCTGACAGGTGAACGCGTGGGATTGATAGACGTTATCGATCACCTACAAGGCCCCGCTTTACAAATTCAATGTATATAGCTTTTAACGCCAGTGTTTGGACTCTATTTTGGTTACGCCTATTTTTGTGAAACACTATCGTGGATACAATGACTGGGCATCCTCCTGATTATAGGAGCCATTCTCCTGGAGACCTCGTTGTCCAAAGAGCAAGTGGCTTTAGTGAATGTGTAACCAGAAATTCAACCTGAATGAAATTTTGAAAACGGCCTACCAATAAGGTAAAACCATGACCAAATCAGAGAAGACAAAACAGCCCTATAAAACACAGCTTAAAAATCTGCAAATTCAGCTCGTCAGGTTGCAGCGCCACATTATCAAGAACGATCTGCAGCTACTGGTCATTTTCGAGGGAAGGGATGCAGCTGGTAAAGACGGCATGATAAAGCGGATCACCGAACATTTAAGTCCGCGAGAGACGCGAGTGGTCGCGTTGGGTAAACCCTCAGAGAAAGATACCAACAGCTGGTACTTCCAACGCTATGCAGCCTTTTTGCCGAGCCGCCAGGAAATGGTACTCATGAATCGCAGCTGGTATAACCGTGCAGGCGTCGAAAAAGTTATGCAGTTTTGTACAGAAGCGGAATACGATCAGTTTCAAAAAACAGTCGTCCCTTTCGAAAAAATGCTCTGTGATTCCGGCATACAAATCATTAAATACTATCTCGACATATCGAAAGAGGAACAGCAACGGAGACTGGAGGATCGAAGAGTAAACCCCCTGAAACAATGGAAAATCAGCCCTATCGACGATACCGCTATCAAACATTGGGATGATTACTCGGCCGCCCGCGACGACATGTTACAACACAGCCATAGCGAGCATGCCCCCTGGTATATTGTCAAAGCCGATAACAAAAGGCGCGCCCGCTTGAATGTCATACGGCATTTATTGTCTATTGTTGATTGCCCTGACAAAGATCAACATTTGACGAAAGCAGATGCTAAAGTCGTATTCCAATTTAGCAGGTAATTTATCGAGAATGAAACAGAAGATCTCAAGCCTAAAGCTTAACTTGTAGTGGTCAGTTACTGCCGCCACTACCGAGCCATAACCAGCATCATAGAAGTCAAAAATAGTTGGTATCGGAAAAATACATCACCAATTGGCCACACATGAGGATTTCATTACTCGCTAGAATATTAAAGGAGCTTCGGGAATTGTTACTGCAACCGACGTCGAAATATACCCAATGACAAAATCAACATTGGAATTGCGATGGCGATCAGGCATAAGCTTTCATCCCACAGATCCCTCCAGCCGACACCTTTTAAAAACACACCGATAATAATATCCATGTAATAGCGCAACGGACTCAGGCGGGATAACGCCTGGAGAACGTCTGGCATCGCCTCCACGGGCGTCAGGGTACCCGATAGGAACATCACCGGAAACAACCCAAAAAAAGACAATAACAGGGCTTGTTGCAGGGTTCGGCTATAGGCGGCGATCAGCACCCCAAGAGCAACGGCACTGAGCAGGAAGAATCCCGTAAGGATCAGAAACAACGCGAGGCTGCCACGCATTGGCACGTCAAAGGCACGCACAATCAACAGGCTGGGAAACACGGCCAATAGGCCTATGATCATGGTCGGGGCAATTTTGGCGAGGAACAGCTGGAACGTGGAAATCGGCGCAACTAACAGTTGCTCTAGGGTACCACGTTCCTTCTCACGCACAATCGAGGCGGCGGGATGAATGACGCCCACCATCATACCGGCCAGGGCAATCATCGACAGTACCATGAAGCTCGATGTGGTCAGTTGCGGATTGTACCAGACGCGTGTCACCGCGATTGCACCGGTGTTCGCTGCAAACGGCAGTTGTTCGCGGACCAGCCTGGCAAGAACACCTCTCGCGTTATACAGCGAGTTAGCGGCAATATTGGAATCGGTGCCGTCCAATAACAATTGTAGTGTCGTCTGCTCACTGGAACGAATCGACCGCTCAAATCCCGGCGGTATCACGAGGATGGCAGTCACCTTGCCGTGCGCTAAGTGCGTTTCCGCAACCGATACCGCGCTTTCCTGATACTGAAGGTCAAAGGATTCACTCAGGGCAAATTTTTGCACCAACTCGCGACTGATAGTACTGCGGTCCTGGTCAACAATGGCCAGCGGCACATCTTCCACGTCAAAGCTAAGCGCGAGGGTGCAAAACACCGCTTCGACGGTGTATAACCACAAAATCAACACCAGGATCACTCGATCGCGAAAAAACTGGATAACTTCCTTGCGCAGCAGGCCAATCATCGCTATGGACATATCAGGCCACCTTCTGCTTCATACGCCAGACAGCAAACACGAATACCACCAGGGTGTACCCTATCAACAGCAGCAGATTGGGCAACACTGCCTCAACACCCAGCCCTTTTAATAAAATCCCTCGCGACACCTCCATAAAATAACCGGCGGGGAATAACCGACTGTAGAGCTGCAGGCTGTAAGGCATTGTAAAAATGGGGAACAAAAATCCGGAAAACAGGAAAGACGGCATCAGGGTGACGATCAGGGTAATCAGCATGGCGGCAAGCTGCGTTCGCGCCAGGGACGAAACCAGCAACCCGATGCCCACCGTGGTAAACACATAAACCAGTGAGGCGACAAACAACAACGGCAGGCTACCGGCGATAGGAATCTCGAACCAGACAAAGCCGACCAGGATGACCATCAGGATTTCGAGAAAAGCCACCAGGGCATAGGGCAGCAGCTTTCCCAACACATACTCAGCGGAGCGCAATGGCGAGGCATAAATCTGTTCCACGGTGCCTGTTTCTTTTTCCCTGACGATGGCCAAGGTGGTCAGCAACGGCGGAAAAGCCATCAAAATCACCGCAAACAACCCGGGAATGACAAAGTTGATACTGTTCAGGGACGGGTTGTACCAAACGCGGGTCTGCATCTCAACGGGCTCGGGCCGCGGCGCGGGAAAATAAGCGATGACGGCGTCGATATACGCCATCCCCAACCCGGCAACCATTGGATAGCCGCCATCGACGATCACCTGCACCGGCGCCGGCTGATCCCTTAGCAGCGCCCGGCCAAAACCGGGAGGAATCACAATGCCTGCGCGGATACGGGATTGCTGCAGGCTGCGGTCAAGGTCGCGAGTATTGTGACGGTATTCGATGATGTCGAAATAGGGAGAACCAGCAAAGCGCGCCACCAGCGCACGACTGGCAGGCGTATTGTCCTGATCGTAAAGACCCAACGCCAGCTCATCAACATCCATATTGATGGCATAGCCAAACAAAAAAAGCATGACCAGCGGCATCACCACGGCCAGCGCCAGCGTCACTGGGTCCCGCACCAGTTCCCGAGTTTCCTTGAGCAGCAAGGCAACAATGCGACGCGCGTTCATCCCTCACCTTCGCTCAATGATGCGCTATCGGCCCGTGCAACTGCGGTGAGAAAAAGCGTTTCCATATCGGTATCGGGCGACAAGGCGAGAGATTCAATGAGTGCATCGCGGCTACCATGTGCGATCAGGCGACCGTTCATCATCAGCGCCAATCGATCGCAGTAAGCGGCTTCGTCAAGATAATGGGTGGTCACGGCCACGGTCATGCCTTGTGACGCCAATACCCGGATGACCTCCCAAAAGCGGTAGCGCGAGGCGGGGTCAATACCGGATGTCGGTTCATCGAGAAACAGTACTGCCGGCCGATGCAGAATACTGCCAGCGAGCGCCAGCCGCTGTCGGATGGCGCCGGACAAATCCCCGACCATGGTCCGAAGAGGCACCGTCAACCCTGTTACTGCACTGGCCCATGCCACGGCGGCACGCGCGGTATTGCCCGACAATCCGTAGAGGTTGGCAAAAAACGCCAGATTCTCCCCCGCCGTCATATCCAGATAGAGCGAAAATTTTTGCGACATATAGCCGATTTGCCGTCGCAGATTGCGATTTTTCAAACTCACTGCTTCGCCACCGACAACCGCCCCGCCCTCGGCAATTGCCGTCAGACCACAGATGGCCCGGATCAACGTGGTTTTGCCCGCGCCGTTGGGTCCCAACAGCGCCAGCAACTCCCCTCTCTCAATCGTCAGATTAATGCGATCGACGGCGGTGAATTCGCCAAAACGGATACTGAGGTTTTGCGTTTGCACGCCGTTGCGATCTTTATCCGCATCAAGTTTGGCTGCTGCTACAGGGAATCTACTGGCCTGTTCACCATTCCCCATAGCAGGTGGTTCAACACAGTCCATTTCAACCTCCGTACGGCTATCCAGCACGAACAGATCTTCAAGCTGTGGTTCAGCTGGCGTAACCACGGTATTGGCTGGCAGCTCGCGCATGGCTAGTTGTTTGAAATCGTCGGCATCAGTGACGCAGCGCAGACGATCCGGCAGCCGCTGTATGGCGCGCATCCCTTGCAGTCGACGCAGCTTTACCGAGACATCGTCAAGCGGCTCGGGCGATGTCGAAAATGTTACACTGAACACCCGCCCCCTGAGCTGTTCCAGCAGTGCCCCGGGTGTCCCATCCGCCAGCACTTGACCTTCCCGCAACAGAACCACACGGTCGCAGCGCATGGCCTCATCCATATAGGAAGTCGCAATAACGCTGGTGACTTGCCGCTGCTGAAAACGATCCAGCATTTCCCATAACTGGCGACGCGACAGTGGATCGACGCCCAGACCCGGCTCGTCCAGAATGAGCAGTTCAGGCTCATGAATCAGGTTGGTACAAAGGGAGAGCTTTTTGCGCATGCCACCGGAAAGCTTGCCCGCCGGCCGCTGCGTAAAGGTCGTGAGGCCGGCCATCTGTAGCAAGCTGTTGCGTCGCGCAAGGTATTGATCTTGAGGTACGTCGCGGATGCGAGCGGAAAACGCGAGGTTTTCATCCACGCTCAAGCGATCATAGAGGGTAAAGCCCTGCGACATATAGCCGATGCGAGCGGCAATGATTTTGGACTCGCGGCGTGTATCAAGGCCAAACACCCGACAGTCACCGCTGCTGGGGTCGAGGATGCCCGCCAGCATTTGCAACAGCGTGGTTTTCCCGGCACCGTCTGCGCCGACGACACCGACACGCTCTCCCCGTCGCACGGCAAAGCTGATATCACCCACTGCAACCGTCTCCCCGAACCGCCGCGAAAGTTGTTCAGTCTGTAAGATAAGTGCCTGGGGCTGTTCAACAATGGCGTCAGGCATGTTGTATCAACTTGCCGGAACCGGTAGCGAAGCCGGCCATTGTTGGGTGGCGTCCCAGCGAATCCAGGCATCGGCCGGCATCCCCGGTTTCAACAGGCCATCAGGATTGTCCAGTGCCAGGGTAACCCCGTAAACCATGCGCTGGCGTTCATCCGGCATATGTACATCCCGCGGGGTGAATTGAGCAAAATCATCAATACGGCTGACATTGGCGACAAACTCTCGATCGACACCATCGACGCGAATACGCGCCTCATCACCCAGGTGCAGGCGGTTCAGGTGGTTGGCGGAGACATAGACTTTCAACTCCAGACGGTTGAGATCGACAATCAACGCCAGCGGCTGGCCGGCGGCGACCACCTCGCCGGTCTCCACTGCACGAATCAACACCGTGCCCGACAAGGGGGCTGCCACCTCCAGTTTGTTGCGTTGGGATTCGGCCAACGCCAACGTAGCACCAGCGGCTTCCATCTGTGCGTTGAGCGCGTCGCGCTGCTTCTGCAACGCCTGCAAGCGCCCCATTGCTTCTTTAACAGCATTTTCTGCCGTATCGACATCCTGCTGCGTACCCAGTTTCTTTGTCTGCAGGGCGCGTACACGTTCCAATTGGCGCTTTGCAGTCGCGGCGTGGTGGCGCCAGGTATCACGTTCACTGTCAATTACGGCGATGTTCTCCTTAAGTGACTCAAGTTCGCCCTGGGCACCACGGATCTGTTCGTCGGCATCCACCGGATCGATCTCGACAAGTACGTCACCCGTAGAGACCGCTTCGCCTTCCAACAGGCGATGTCGCAGCACCCGGCCACCGCGTTCAGCGGCAAGCTTTACATCACGCCCCTCGATATACCCGTTACCATAAACGAAGCCCTCGGGTAGCGGTTTACCCTGGGTGAGCCAAAAGAGCCCGTAAGAAACAACGGCAACCAGGACTATCACCGCTAACGACCAGATCCAGGATGGATTTTTCATCTTTTTTCCTTGGTTCGCACATCAACTCAGTCGAGCAATAGCCCTCGTATCAGGGCGCCATAGACCACCATGCTAATTCTCACTCTATGGAATCGCTCTCTGAACAGGGCTGACAAAATTTCATCCGGTTCATCGCCAGCAACGAAAAAGAGGCCGACCAGGTGATCAGCACCAGTCCGTTAATGGCCTCCAGCCCATAGAGAATTTTAAACCATCCCGAGGCCGACAAATCACCGGCACCCAGCGAGCTGTAGGCAACAAATGAAAAATACAGGGTATTGATCCAGTCTTCGAAGCTGGTGCCCGGCAGTTCGCCAAACCCCGGAATAAGATGCGCAAAATAATAAACAAAGGCATAAACCACTACTTCGACGACATGGGCAACAAACAATCCGCAAATGATGGTAATCAATTTAATCGACTGCGCCCATCCGGTATCCAATATTGCCATCAACCGCGTCAAAAACCCATAATGCACCGTCACGGTTAATACCAGTAGAAAAGGAAATAAAATTATCAGAACCATCACATTACCTTATCGAAAATAACCAGGGTTAGGATGTTTTTACACGCAACCAGTGTCGGTGTTCATAAAACGCGCTCCACATTGCGCCAAGGGAAAAGGCAAATAACAACTCCTCTACCGGAATCCCGGCAACTTGTATACCGCTGATATTGGCATGATTCCAATACAGCGCCACAAAACCCGGATGAGAAGCTGCCATGGCGCTAAAAAACAGAAAATACAATCCCGTAAACATCAGGGCACCTTTTATTGCCTGTGATAACAAATCCGGCCGGCAAACTATCGTTGTCATTGCACCTCCCAGCAAACTCAAAGAGGCGGTATAGATGGCATTCCATGTGGTAAGTCCCTCAAGCCCGAGAAACAGCCACACCGGCGAGCTGAGCAAGAATTTATGGTAGCGATGACGCCTGCTGGACTTCTCGCAATCAGCCAGCGGCTTGAGCACGTATTTATCCGACACCCCAAAGAGACTACTTGCCAGACCACCCACCGCGAAGGAAAAAATCAGGCTTTCGATATCGAAGCCAGTGGCTTCGCCCAAACGAAACAAGGTCGGTGGAAACCAATAGTCCGGGTAAAACAGCGGTTCAGACAGTCCCAGCGGTGCCGTCCCGATACTCATCGTCATCATCTTTACATGCTGGCTCTTTTGCACAATAAAAACGACCAGCCAAATCAGCAACAGAATAAGACTCCAGACGAAGTAAGTGTATTGCATATCCATCATTGACCGTTTTCACTCCGGGGATCGAGATGATTCGCCAGCACCGGTATGACACTGGAGGCGATAATGGCGGTCGCCAGCGTCATCAGTACCAGCGCGATCATGGCGTGGTGGGACAAATGCCCTTGTTGAAGCCCTACACTGGCAACAACCAGCGCAACCTCTGCCCGAGGCAATAGCGCAAACCCAAGCAACCATCGTTCACGCAGTGACAGGAAAGAACCCATTACCCAGGGCGCAAGCAACTTACCGATAACCGCCGCCGCGATGACCAATAGCACGTACCCAATCAACTCATCGTCCGCCAGAGCGAGCTCCGTAATCTGCATACCGATGGCCAAAAAAAACAGCGGCGAAAAAAACCTGCTGAGGCTGGCAAAAAATTCACTGTCCGTTGTTTTGGCCACTTTTGTTGATTGTGCGAATCGCGTTTTAAATACGGCGGCAACCGCACCCGCCGCAAAACCACCGACCACCGGTGAGAGTTCAAAACTTGCCGTCACCCATGCAGCCAGCAGCGCCGTCAAAACGGCAAAAACCCTGCGCAAAAGTGTTAGTCGTCTTAGCGATGAGCGCACCAGCAAGGTATTCAACAGCCACAGAAGAACACTGAGTCCGGACAAGACGAGCAAACTCATTAACAGCGAAAACAAGATGAGGCCCAGACCATTGTCACTGCTCAGCCCCGCATGGGTGGCAGATAACAAATACAACACCAAAATGTCATCGACGATCGCTGCCGCCAATAATATTTGGCCCACCTTGCTCTCAAGCACCGCAGCATGATGCATCAGGGCGACACTGAGTCCGATACTCGTGGCTGACAACGCGATACCCACATACAGGGCTTCATCAATGTCCTGCGATACGATATAAGCGGCTGCAAATCCCGACAGCAGACTTAAGATTATTCCCGCCAACCCCACCAGGATTCCCGGCTTGATTGCAGCGGCAAAATGTGACCATTGAATATCGTAACCCGCTGAGAACAGGATCAGGATAACCGCCAGTTCCGATAGAACGTGCTCAGCCTCACCAATCCGAATCAGGCTGAAACCCGCCGGCCCCAGCAGCACGCCAACGACAATAACCACCGCCGCCTGCGGCAACCTAAATCGCTCAGACACCCCATCACAGGCGACCATCAACAGTGATGCGGTTAAAAACAATGTCAGGTTAAAAAACAAAGCTGAATTCCCTGTAGCGTGGTTTCATTGCTGTCTCAAAGATTGTCATAACGACTCACATCGAGCAGACCTTCGCCACCACCCATACGGCCTCGATAGTGATGAAGCTTATCCAGGATCAACCAAATTCGGCGGTCTGTCCTGCGGACACCATAACGCTCGACCCATCGATCCATAGTCACCGGGTCGGTGATTTTGTTTGCTTGGCTGGTAAATTTATCAAGCTCGCTGCGCTCTACCCAAAAAATAAAATTCGGATAACTGCCGATAGCCCCGTCCACCAACATCAACATATCTTCATCAGGTATACGACGATCTTCCTCGCCGAAAATAAATGACACATTCGCGTGAGCCTTATTGATAATCATCGACACCACCTGCTCAATCTCACCGTCTTCGTTATGAATCACCAAATAACTCAGTTCGGGCAGGTTGCGTATCCAGGCTGACTGCTTTGCCGACAGGTGATCCAGAGGTTTAAGCGCGTTGGGCACGCGATCACCGATGGGAACGGCTTTATCCCGCGTGAATGAAGATCGATCACGGATCATCTCGACCAGTTCGCTTTTGACATCATGACCGGCATATCGGATGGCTGCCGGGGTATCAATCAACAACTTGGAATGGCCGTAAAATACCTTGGCCTGTGCCAGCGCCCCCCGATACCAGCGTTTAAGAATGGGTTCTCTATCGGCAATGGGTAGGAAGGAGAGAAACAATCCCTCGCTTTCCATGCGCAGATAATCCATGTACATGCGAGTCAATATTTGGTGTGACACACTGCCGAACACATCGAAGTTCACCACCAGGTCGTAGTAAATGCGCTCCAGTGTCGGGTAATCAATGACCCAAACGGTATTGGGATCCTCGCCAATCAAACCCTCCGACACAGAAGCACTGTCGAAATGTCTGAACACGGTGAGCACCGGCGTTGATTGATTTTCACCCTTCCAGATGGCTGTGATCGGTAGGCCCTGCCGGGTGAGCTCGTGCGATCGATAGGCGTTGTCGCGGAATTCCAGATAGCGCCGGTGGGCATGAAGTCCTTCGTGCCACAACGCGGTAAAGTCCAGAGGACCAGCGCTTGTCGGCGGGAGATCCAGAAAGGGTATTGTGTTAAAAAGATAGGCGTTATCGACCACCGACAAGTCATACTCCGGCGACAGGAAGGCCACAAAGAAATAATCGTTAATCACATTCAACGCGACCTGCCCGCGACAGACCGGACCTTTGATAAAGGATTCAACAAAAAATTGGACGTTATCCAGCATAAATCGATAACGGGCATCGGCGGGAATAGCACTGAACGTCAAGAACGGATTGGTCGCATTTTTCGTGGTGTAGCCAGCCGACTCAGAAACCTTCCAGTCACTGTAGAAAAACAGGGAGTTCCAGCGAGCCATACGACGCTGATCGAGTGGATAAACGCTATGTGTTTTATCCAGGAGTGTTTCCCTGACAGGAATGAGCCGGTAGTAAAACGGCTTTTCCCCAGGGTCACTGTTAGGACGACGAGCCGCGATTTCATTCGGCGCAATAGCCGTCGGTGTCGATGATCGGATCAACCGAAAGTAATAAGTTTGCTCCTTATCGGAAATCGCCAAATGCCCCAGAAACAAATGTTCATACAAATAGCGGGAAACCAGTTTATGCCGGGGTGATTTTTCGTTGAAAAATGCCTCCCACTGGTCGACTTGCGCGATCACACTGGATGGCAGATCAAGAGGTGGATCAAAATCCGGATAGCCCTGCTTTATCCAGTTTTCCAACTGCAGTTGTTCCTGGCGCGGTAAGGGCGCCATGCCATAGGGCATGGCGGCCATCGGCTGTTTGGCAAGAAAATTATCAACTTCTTCGATTGTTGCCGCACAGGACAATTCACGGTTGATATCCAACGGAAAGTCCGTGGGCAATTTTCCTCCGGAGGGAAAGGTATTCTCGGGTTTGCGTGTAACAAGCCTGTATAACGCGTCGTCCAGATAGTCGGTATTTTTGGGCGAAGCTGAGGTGGCGGTAATCACCTCGTGAAAGCCTAGCTTGCGCCAGTCGGTGACGGACCGGCCGTCAATAAACAGCCTTGTGGTGACGTCTTCTGAGAATCTGGAGGGGTTATAGACAGTTTGAGGGGTCGCTCCGCGCAAGAGCCCCTCATAAGCACCAAGTTTTAATTGACAGGGGGCGTCATAACAGCCATGGCACACCACGCAGCGTGTATCCAGGATGCGCTTTACGTCGGTGCTTTCCGAATATTGGGTGGCGTCAGCCCAACCATTGCCGATCATCAACAGAAAGGCGGCGATCAATATTGATATTGTTTGTATTGGAATCATTGGCACCAACCTGTTCACAGCCAGCGTTTAACCATCATGGCAATTCGCTCCAACCATCGCGATACCCCATCGCGCCGTTCCCAATCCTGAGACTCGATGCTTTCCGACTGCGATAAATCCTGCAGGAACTGCACTTTAAGTTCGGCGGCCAATCCCCTATCGGCTGTTGCCAGATTGAGTTCGTAGTTAATAAATAAACTGCGGTAATCCAGATTGGCCGTTCCCACCATCGACCAGTTGTCGTCGACTACCACCGTTTTTGCGTGCAGCATTCGCGGCAGGTACTCAAAAATTCGCACACCGGAATCGAGCAAGGAGGCATAAATATGACGGGCGGCCCAGCGCGCAATACGCACGTCACTCTCACCGGGAACCAGTAGCCTGACATCCACGCCACGCTCAGCGGCCTGACGCAATTGGCTGAGGGTATGACTATCGGGGACAAAATAAGGGGTGGTCAGATAAATAAACGTCTTCGCCTTGTCGAATGCCGCGCCGTACACACATCGCAAGCGGTGGCGACAGGTCAGCGTATGATTGTGCAGCAGTCTGCTACCCGCTTCCTTTTGCATGGGCTGCCAACGCAGACGACCTTGCCAAAATGCGTCAAACAATTGCGCGGCCACGTCGACAAGTGAACCGCCAAAACTCACATGGGTATCACGCCAGCGCGCATCCCCGTAATACTCCCTGGAATTTTCCTGATGTATATTGAAGCCACCGAGAAAGGCGACACGATCATCCACAATCAGCATTTTGCGATGATTACGGCGGTTATAGCGCCAGGGCCTGCGCCAGCTCCAGCGGTGAAACCAGCGCAATTTCACGCCGTTACAACGCAGGTGATTTTGCATCTTGCGCGAAAACCAGAACAGCGAGCCCGCCGCGTCAATATGCACCTTTACTGCGATACCCGCCTGTGCCCGTTCAATAAGCGCCTGACAAAACCGATTACCTACCGCGTCATCAGCAAAGATGTAGCATTCCAGCCGGATACTCTCTTTAGCACCCACTATCGCCGAAAGCATGGATGCATATAAATCATCGCCCTCGGTAAACAGCTGAAAGGTTTCCATAGCATGAACAGGTAATGTGGCGCAATCGTTGCCGTTACACTGGTTTTCCAGTCCGTCCGGCCTCACGTTCAACCCGGCGCAATATTCAATCATCAGAATTCAAACTGGAACTGCCGACAAACGCTCGCCATTGCTCCCGTCGAGGAATAAACATAGGCACCCGTTGCTGGTAGGCGCGATAGGTTTCGCCAAATTCCGCCAGTACCTGGCGCTCTTCCTTTCGGGCCAGCATGTAATAAGCAAATACAATCACCGGGAAAAGCCCCACAGAAAACAGTGTGGGCCAGTGCACCACACCCTCGCCAAACAGCGCGATAAACAGGCCCGTGTATTGAGGATGCCGGACAAAACGGTACAACCCATCGGTCACCAGCGTGTTTTGTTGACGTGCGCGATGCACCTGTCGCCAGCCCTGGAAAAAAATGCCAATCCCGAGTAGCACCAACGCATAACCCAGAATCATCGAAATCATCATGCCCGTCTCGCCCATGCCCAATAAGGTGGACCATAGGCTGGCATTCAGATCGTACCGATCAAGACCCAAAAAGCGGGACAGCAAATAAATAGTCAACGGGAAACCATACATCTCGGCGTATAAGGCGATGATAAATGCCTGCACCACGCCCGCACTGGCCCATTCATGCCAGGACTTGGGTGCCACATAGCGATAAAAAAACCAGGAAATCACCACGATCATAATGATCGCGAGCGCCCACGCGCCTGAATGTTGTATCGTTTGTTCCATCTTTAATCCTCCAGCTCACGTGCTGTTATGGTTAATTTCATATTTGTTCGACAATAGCCTGTCCAGCACCAGACAAGCGGTAATATCGCCGGTGACGTTGATAGCTGAACGCTTGAGATGTCTTTTCTTCATGCGCTTTACTTATGTCGTAAATTGCATAGACCTTATCTACCAACGACCGAGGCAGAACCGTGCTACTACGGTCGGCCCAACTCCACTTGCATTACATTGATCCCTCCGGTACGGAACATGCCGGCACAACTGGCCAGGTAGAACCGCCATTTGCGTATAAATATTTCGCTGTAGCCTAGCGCCTGTATTGCCGGAATTTGTTTATCAACGTTTGCCAGCCATTTTTCCAACGTAATGGCATAGTCCTGGCCGAATTCAAAAACATCATTCACCACCAGCCCGCTGTCCACGGCAATCGTTTCAAAGCGTTCCCTGGAGGGCAGCATCCCGCCGGGGAAAATATGCTCTCTGAGAAAATCACTGCCGGCTCGATACCAGTCAAACCGCTCTTCTGCGATGGTAATCGTCTGTATCATTGCCTTGCCCGCAGGTCTTAGGTAGTTGTACACATCCCTCATATACGTAGACCAATACGACTCGCCAACGTGTTCAAACATCCCGATCGATACCACGTAATCGAACGATCCCGTCAGTTCGCGGTAATCCTGCAATCGAACCTCGGTATTCGAGTCCAGTCCGGCGGATTGCAGTCGTTCAGCAGCATATTGCGCCTGCTCTTTTGACAGAGTCACACCCGTGACATGGCAATCACGTGCAGCCGCGACTTCCATAAAACCGCCCCAGCCACAACCGATTTCCAGCATGCGGCTTCCCGGTGACGGGGCCAATCGCTGAAGGATCCGTTGGTATTTGGCTTTTTGCGCATCAAAAAGTGAGACGGAGGCATCACCGTTAAACAGAGCGCTGGAATAGGTCATGCTCTTATCCAGCCAGAGCCGGTAGAAGTCGTTGCCCAGGTCATAATGCTCATGCACGTTTTGACGGCTGCGTTTGAGCGTGTTGGGGAACAGGTGGTGTTTGCACCAGTACAGTAGTTTTAGCCACAGGTTGGTCTGTAAATACCGGTCGAAAACGGTCAGATTGGCGGCGGCTAAACGCATGAGCGCCAGCAGATCGGGCGTGGACCATTTCCCCGCCATGTAGTCTTCCCCCAGGCCCACGTCACCGTGGGTGATCAGACGATCAATCACATCCCAATGAAACAGGGTCATTTCAGCATTGACAAAGGCAGTTTTCCCTCCATGGTGTGTTGTCTGACCATTGGGCCAGGTAAGCGACAAAGATCCGAACTGAAGCGACTTCAAAGCCTGCAAGAAAAGCTTCTGGTGGATATTGCTCACTTTTCCTTTTCTTGTTTCTGGTATCTCAGATTCACTGTTTTCGGAAAAATATGCTTTGTCCATGCGTCCCTTCATCACAGTGTTTCCAACAAATCCAGTAGACGACAGGCATAGGCATACTCGTTGTCGTACCACACTTGAAGCTTTACGGTTCGGTCACCGATGACCCGCGTGGACAGCCCGTGTACGATGGCGGAATGGGCGTTGCCGACAATATCGCTGCTCACCCACTCCTGCAGGGTAAAATCCATGACACCTTTAAGAGCGTTTCCACAGGCACCCAACAAGCATTGATTGACTTCATCAACGGTCACCGCGTGTTGCAGACGCACGGTAATATCAGTCAAACCGCCATCAGCTATCGGCGCCCTGACCGCCAGGGCGGAAAACTTCCCGGCAAGATCGGGCAGCACAGCCGCGACCACCTTGTCCGCACCGGTGGAAGTGGGCACCAGGTTGAGGGCCGCCGCGCGACCGCGAATGCGCTTTCGGGAGGCGACATCCACCAGCCCCTGAGAGGAGGTGTAGGCATGAATGGTGGTGGCCGACGCCGTCTCAATACCCCAGGCCTCCAGTAGCACAGCCAGCGGCGGCACCAGGGAATTGGTGGTGCAGGAGCCGCTGGAAATGATCTGGTGTTGCTCCGGGTTAAATGCACCCTGGTTAACGCCATAGATAATGGTTAGATCAGCCGATTCAGACGGGGCGCTGATTAACACCCTTCCCGCCCCTGCCGCCAAGTGCTTCGCCGCATCGTTGCGCTTTCTGAAAACGCCCGTGGCTTCAAGCACCCAGTCCACCGCCAAATCCGACCAGGGCAACTGCCCGGGATCAGGCTGATGACTCACCGGAATGGACACACCGGACACGCGCAACTGATCACCACTGATTTCAACAGGCGCCGCAAGACGACCGTGGACCGAGTCAAATTCCAGCAAATAGGCCAGCGTCTCATTGTCAGTCAGGTCGTTGAGCGCAACCAGTTGCAGATTTTCAGGCATGCGTCGCTGGTATTCGCGAATAACTAACCGGCCGATTCTGCCGGCGCCATTGATTGCAAATCGTTTCATGGCTCTTCTCCCTGTTTGCGTATGAATTTCAGTTAGTGGTACTGATTCAATCGGGTAAAACCACCAGTGTGTTGGGCAACTCATTTTTCTCTTGCGTTGCCGGGTAATGCTCTGCCAGTAAGCGACCACAGGATTGAATGCACTGAATAAATCCCTCAGCAATTTGCTTGCGCTTTACCTGTTGGACAAAGGCAGAAACAATGTCCTGCCATTGCTCATCCGCTATTTTTTGGGCGATACCCCGGTCGGTAAGGATTTCCACATAGCGTTCCTGCGCTGACACAAAAATCAGTAGGCCCATCCCTTCCCGCGTATGATGCAGACCGTTCTCCAGAAACTGCCGCCTCGCCATATTGGCAGCGCGCCAGTAGCGAACCGGTTGGGGAATAATCCGCTGAAAAAATGGCTGCCAGCGAAATAGCAGCCAGGACGCGACGAAGACCAGCAACTGCAACAGTGACACTGCGCTACTGTGTCCCCACCAGGGTGTTAATACCAACAGCAGAGGTGACACCAACGCGAGCAACGCTGCCCAAAGGGCTGGAATGTAATAATAATCATCGCTGCGTGGCGCAAGCACGCACACCACTTCCGCATCGGTGAGTTGTTCGACGTCACTGATGGCCTGACTGATCTGTTGCTGTAACCGTTTTGAATACTGCATCACCAACCTCCCGAGGCGCCGCCGCCACCAAAACCACCGCCACCGCCGCCGAATCCACCGCCCCGGCGCGAACCACCGTAATGGCCACCATGGTGGCCATAAAATCCCCCCATGCCAAAGCGCCGTAGAAAGATCAACGGAAGAAAGAAAATCACCCACCAGGGTGGCAATTCATTGGATTGATTCTGGGGCGGTCTGTAACTGTATTGTCCACCCATGGCCTGAATGATGGCATCCACACCTTCGGTAATACCCAAGGCGAAGTTGCCATCACGAAACCGCGGCAGAATCACCGCCTGAATGATGTTGGCGGACAATGCATCTGTCAGCACACCTTCCAGCCCATAACCTACTTCGATGCGCACTTTGCGAAGGCTGGGCACCACTATCAGCAGGACGCCATTGTCCTTACCCTTCTGGCCGATGCCCCATTCCCGCCCCAATTGGTAGCCGTAGTCTTCGATCGCCAGCCCTTGCTGCAGATCCTTCAGAGTGACCACCACCAGTTGATTGCCGGTAGCGGCCTCGTGGGCCTGCAACTGCTGTTCAAGCCGCGTGGTAGTTTCGACATCCAGTAATCCGGCCTGATCAACCACCCGACCGGTGAGCGGGGGGAATGAGATCTCTGCAATAAGCGGCAGACTGACCCAGAGCAACAACAGGCCGATGCTGATTCGACTTGACCTAGTCATTGAAATCTACCTTGGGCGCCTGTTCTGCATTCTGGTTCGTAGCCTCATAGGTTTCCCGTAGCGGCATATCACTGTAAAGAATCCAGTGCCAGATCCTGCCAGGAAAGGTTCTTATCTCCCTGTTGTATTGGTTGACTGCCTGAATAAAATCGCGACGGGCGACGCTGATTCGGTTCTCAGTGCCTTCCAACTGGGATTGCAACGCCAGAAAATTTTGATTGGCTTTCAAATCGGGATAGCGCTCAACGACGACCATAAGACGCTGTAGCGCACTTCCCAGCTCGCTCTGAGCTGCCTGAAACTGCTGTAGCTTCTGTGGATTATCAAGTAGATCTTTGCCCGCCTGAATGGAACCGACTTTGGCGCGAGCCTCGGTCACCGCTATCAGCGTTTCTTGTTCATGGGTGGCATAGCCTTTGACAGTGGCGACCAGATTGGGAACCAGGTCCGCACGCCGCTGGTACTGATTCTCCACCTGGGCCCAGGCAGCTTTCGCCTGCTCATCGTAGGTGGGGATGTTGTTAACGCCGCAACCGCTTAACCACGGCAGCGTGAATAACAAAACCAGCAGAGAGCGCGGGAATAATGGTCTGAGTTTCCATCGAGCGTTTATCAACGTTGTCATAATCTTCTCCATCGTCAGGGTTATAGGGGTTACAACAAACGATCCGCAGCGATACCCAACGCGATGCCGATCAACAAGGTTAAAAAGCCCATGGCCACCGGAAGACGCAAAGTCTTAGCCCCCGCCGTCAGGACAATCGCGTACTTAAAAATCAGGTTGGCTACGAAGGCGATAACGATTGCGGTTACCGCCACTGGTGAACTGAGTGTCTGGCTCGATACCAATTTAAGATTGGAAATGGTAATGGCATCCAGGTCCGTCAAACCTGAGATAAAGGCCACGACATAAACACCGGTATCGGCGAAGTTGTCGTTCATCCACGATACCAGTAGCAATACCACAGCGAATGCCGCCGCAAAGCCCAGCGCCGTTTTCAGCTCCGCCGGATTTCTGACCTCCAGATCCGGGAGGGCTTTTTGTGCACTGACAGCACGACGATAAGCCCAAAGCCCATAAACACCACCCACTAAACCGCCGCCTAATAACCAAGGCAACATGGGCCGCAACATCGAAGGCTCTACCACTGAAACCAGGATACCAACGCGAATGAACAGGACAATGTGCGAGAGCAGGATGATGGTGCTGGCAACGGTGGAAAATCCCCGTAGGCTCTTACTGTGTCGCGCATAGACGAGGGTCGTCGCGGTGGTGGAAACCAGGCCACCAAACAAGCCGAGAATCAGCAGCCCTGCCTTGCCGTCCAGACAGCGTAGCGCTACGTAACCGGCGAGACTGATACCGCTGATCAACACCACCAGCCAACCGGTTTGATACGGGTTAAACACCGCATAGGGACCATAGGTGGTATCAGGCAGGATGGGCAGCAAAATAAACGCGACCGCCGCAAACTGGAAGAACGACCGGATATCCTTATCCGTCAACTGCTGCGGCACCTGCCGCAATTGCTCGCGGAAATACAAAATAGCGGTGATAGCGATGGCTAAAGCAGCCGGCAACAACGGATGTCCTAGCCACAAACTGTAGCCCAGTGCAAAAGCAATCAACCCGGCCATCACCGTGGTCGTATCCGACTCTTCGGATGTGGACTTTGCCTGGGCAACGACCAATGAAAGACCGACCAACAGACCAAGCACAATGGCCAGCCCCACATTCTGATCAGGTGTAGCAATATAGCCGGCCAGACTGCCGGAAAGCGCAATCAGGGTAAACGTGCGCACACCGGCAATGGCGTTATTGTGGCGCTCACGTTCAAGCCCGATCAAAAAGCCGATGCCGATACTTTGCGCAAACAACATCAGATGGGAAAGTTGCGTTTGGTATTCATTCATTAATCTGATAATTCATGGTTCACATAAATTTCCTAGTGCAGTTTCAACACAGGCCGCAAGCGTCGATTGATGCGCCCAACCAGTACCAGTAGCGCTGTCTTAACGTAACCGTGTAAAGCAATTTGGTGCAGGCGATACAGCGATATATAAAGATATTTGGCAATACCTCCCTCCACAAATATGTCGTTTTTAAATAACCCTGCGAGAACACCAACGGCATTGTAGTCCGCAAAAGAAACTAATGAACCGTGGTCTTGGTAGGCAAACGTAACAAGCGGACGATTTTTCAGTTGCCTGACTATATTTCGACAAACAGCATTCGCCATTTGGTGAGCGGTCTGGGCACGTGGCGGCACTAAAGCTCCATCGCTTAGCGTGCAGGCAGCACAATCACCCAATGCATAGATGGCGCTGTCATCAATTGAGCGTAGATTCTGGTCTACCACTACCTGGTGGAGTTTATTAGTTGTCAGCCCATCGATATTTTCCAAGACTTTCTGGCATTTCACTCCCGCACACCAGATAACAACATCAGCTGGTATCCGCGTGTCATCGTCGACTAGGATCCCCTCATGATCAACGGCTTTGACGGTGACACGGGTGAATATCCGTGCACCCAATTTCGACAATACCTTGGTCGCTTTTTGCGAAATATGCTCCGGCAATACACCGAGGAGACGATCCGATGCCTCGATGACATTGACCTCCAAAGTGTTCCGGTTTACGGACCTAAATCCGTACACCTTCAATGCATCAGTGGTTTTATACAATTCCGCAGCCAGTTCAACGCCGGTGGCACCACCTCCAACAATGGCGATTCGCAATGGCCCCTCAGCACCCGACGCTTTGACTTTCAGAAAGGCATTGAATAAGCGCTGATGGAGGCGGCTGGCCTGGTCAGTGTCGTCAAGTGTGAAACAATGCTCTCTAACACCGGGCACCGAAAAATCGTTAGTGACAGAACCCACTGCCAATACCAGGATGTCGTAGTTCACGCATCTGGGGGGCACCAGCACTTCGCCCGATTGATCACAGATTGCTTCGAGCGCCACTTCCCTGCTGGGTCTGTCCAACCCTCGCAGTGTCCCCAACTGAAATTCAAATCCGTTATTGGCTGCATGAGCACGATAGTCCACCCCATCCATATCAACATCGAGAGACCCCGAAGCCACTTCATGAAACAAAGGCTTCCAGATATGAAACGGATACTTGTCGATCAATAGAATGGATACACCCGGTAGTTTTTGAGCTGCACGCCCAAGGCGCGTCGCCAATTCCAGGCCGCCTGCGCCTCCACCCACAATCACAATCCGTGAGCTTGTTGTCATCGGGCCACCACCGGCCGGTACTCGAGCTCCCGGTGGTTCAACCAGCGCTGCCATTGACCGCCCAGCCAGAACGCAGCTAATAGGCCAATAAACAGATAAACCAGAACAACCCAACTCACTCTTCTCTGCATTAACGGTGCTCCCCAGAAAGATAACGGGAAAAAGCCGCCTGTTCGATTGCATCGGATACGCTGATTTTCTGTTTAATGGTCGCTAAGACGTGGTCATCCAGGGTTTCCTCCGCCAGTAACTGCTGAGCGGTTTCCTCCAATACTGACTGGTTAAGCGACAAGATATCCGTTGCCAATTGGAACGCCTCGTTCAACAGTTGATTGACGGCAGCCGATACCCGTTGTGCCATGTCAGGGCCGAAGCGCAGACCGGAATCATCGATAGATTGATCAAGAAACTGTGACTTCTGTGATTCGATGGACAACATACCAATCTCGTCCGACATGCCATACTGGGTCACCATGGCACGGGCAATATCCGTGGCTTTTACCAGATCATCGGCGGCGCCGGTGGTTACTTCGCTAAATATCAATTGTTCTGCCGCCCTCCCCGCCAGCAGTACAGCGATACGATTCTGCAAATCCTTTTTACTCATTAAATAACGATCTTCCGACGGACGCTGGATGGTGTAGCCAAGCGCCCCCACTCCACGGGGGATGATGGAGACTTTTTGAATCGGTTGCTCCGGGCTGAGCGCCATACCCACTAAGGCATGACCCATTTCGTGGTGCGCGACGATGGCTTTTTCCTGAGGGTTAATCAGTTTATTTTTCTTTTCCAGACCGGCAATGATGCGCTCAATGGCATTGACAAAATCCTCCATGGAGACACTGTCGGCACCGCGCCTCGTAGCAAGCAAAGCCGATTCGTTAACCAGGTTCGCCAGATCCGCGCCACTGAATCCAGTGGTTAGCGACGCAACTGCTTCTATGCTGACAGCCTCATCCGTTTGTATCTTTACCATATGAACGCGAAGTATCTGTTCACGGCCGACTTTATCCGGGCGGTCGACCAATACCTGACGGTCAAAGCGGCCAGCGCGTAGTAAGGCCGGGTCGAGGATTTCGGGCCGGTTAGTGGCCGCAAGAATGATCACACCTTCAGAGGGATTAAAACCATCCAGTTCGCTGAGTAACTGATTCAGGGTTTGTTCACGCTCATCGTGGCCCCCGGACATGGGGCCTACACCACGCACACGTCCCAGGGCATCCAACTCGTCGATAAAAATAATAGCGGGGGCATGTTGCTTGGCCTGTTCAAACAGATCGCGGACACGGGCCGCGCCGACACCGACAAACATTTCGATAAATTCCGAGCCGCTAATGGAAAAGAACGCCACTCCGGCCTCCCCCGCCACGGCGCGGGCGATCAGCGTTTTACCGGTACCCGGCGGACCGACCAGTAATACCCCCTTGGGAATATGGGCACCCAACCGGCTATATCTCCCCGGTTCTTTTAAGAACTGCACCACCTCCACCAATTCTTCCTTTGCCTCATCCACCCCGGCCACGTCATCAAACGTAACACCGGTATCTTTCTCCACTAACACCTTGGCTTTGCTCTTGCCGATATTCATCATGCCACCCATGCCCTGCTTGTCGGCAAACTTGCGGAACATCAAAAACCACACCAGAAAAAATACCAACGCCGGAGCGATCCACCCAATTAAGGTGGCGAGCGGGCCACCGGAGACAACGCCTTTATAGTCCACGTTATAGGGGGCAAGTTTTTCCGCCAGATCGATATCGACGCGAGGCGTAACAAAGTGATCTTTTCCCTCGATCGGCTCCTTGAAGCTGCCGCGAATGGTTTGCTGATCAACCACCAGGTCTTTTAACCAGCCCTGCTGCAGGTAGCGCTCAAACTCGCTATAACTGAGTTGCGCCTGACTAGCGGTATGCCCCCAGAAGGTTTGAAACAGCACAACCCCCCACAGCGCCACAAACAGGTAGACCAGATTCAATTGCTGCTTTTTATTCATTGCATTTTCCTCAGTGACAACCACCGTCCTTTGTCAAGTGTGCAAGGTTGTCGAGTTCACACTCCTCGCTGTAATGAATCAGTCCCCGTTTAACCTGCTCTACCACACCTTCGCGAAACCCAACTGCTACTTTCTCGATGGCTTTTTCAATATCCTCCAGAGAGACCTGAATGAGGTCGTAAGTCACGTACAAGTCTTCATCTTCAAACACCATTGCTTCAACACCCATCAGCATCTGCAGTGAGGCGTCCAGTTCTGCTTTAAGGCGATCGCTGATAGCGTCACAAAAACGAATGCGACGCTTCTTTAACACCACTTGGTCTTTCTGCTTGGGTGACTTGCCATGTTTTGGGTCACCCACAAACAGATGTGGATGGGACTTAAATCGCTCCAGGCACTGAGACGAACAGAAATAATGGTCGACACCCTGATAGTTCACCAACAGTGATCGGTTGATTTTTGTCATATGACAAACAGGGCAGTGAATCGTGAATTCCAGTTTGTTCATCAAAACCGCCTCCGGGTTACTGGCCCACACCATTCAACAACTGGTACAACTCGCTTTCGGTGGTTAATACCAGCGTGGTGGAAGGATCAATCACCTGCTTGTAGGTTTCCAATGTCTTCACAAGGTCATACAGTTCACGTGCCGACTTGGTTTGGTTGTAGGCCGCCGCATAGATTTCTGTCGCCTTGGCATCGGCCACACCCTGAATAGATTGAATTTTTCGGTAAGCTTCGGACTCAATACGCTGCAGGTCTTTTTCCTTGTTGCCGATAATTTTGGCGGCCTCACCGGCACCTTCGGAACGAAACCGCTCAGCGATCTGCTGGCGTTCACTGATCATTCTGGCGTAGATTTTCTGCCGGACGCTTTCGTTATAGTTAATCCGCTTAAACCGGATATCGAGCAACTCAATACCGAATTCCGCCAGTTTTACGGATGCGGCGGAAAAAATATCCTCTTCAATTTGCCGCCTGCCGCGCTTAATCGGTAGTAATTTTCCAACGTCCGCTTCTGCCAGCAGGGGATCAACAGCAGGCGTTCTGTCTTTGGTGGTTCGGACAATTTCAATCAATTCGTGTTTGGCGACGGCGTTGCGGGTTTCACTGCCGAGAATATCCTCCAGCCGGGACTGGGCACTTCGCTCATCCCGTAACCGCAGGAAGTACTGCAGCGGATCTTTGATTCGCCAGCGGCCGAAGGTATCAACCGTGATATAAAGCTTGTCCTTGGTCGGCATATCGTTGGCGGAACCGTCCCAAAGCAATATCCGTTTTTCGATACGATTGACTTTCTGGATAAAGGGAATCTTTAATTTCAGGCCGGCTTCATTAACAATTCCGCCCACGGGTTTACCGAACTGCGTCATGATCACCTGCTCGGTTTCGTTCACGGTATAGAACGCTTCATAGGCAACGATCAGTAGCGGAAATAATACCGCCAGCGCGATGTAGATGAATCTGTTCATCGGGGTTCTCCTTGCATGGCGTTGAGTTGCAGCAACGGCAAAACGGACGCTGCTTTATCGTCGAGCACAATTTTGTTTTTCACGACTGGCAATACCTCCTGCAGGGTTTCCAGGTAGAGTCGCCGCTTGGTAACCCCCGGTGCCTTGATATATTCAGCCAGCAGCGCGTTAAATTTGGCCGCGTCCCCTTCCGCCTGATTGACACGCTGGATCGCATACCCTTCCCCTGCCTGGATGGAGCGTTCCGCCGTACCCCTGGCTTGGGGTACGGCCTTGTTGTACTCGCCGCGGGCTACATTAATCATGCGCTCACGTTCCTGCTGCGCTTCGTTGACTTCATCAAAGGAAGCCTTTACCGGTTTCGGCGGATTGACGTTCTTGAGCTGCACCTGATCTATGCGCAAGCCCATTTCATAGAGGTTAACCACCTCCTGCATCTTGGTCTGGGCATTGGCCTCAATGTCCTGACGACCGATGGTCAACACTTCATCTACCGTACGATCACCGACAACTTCGCGCATCACCGATTCGGAAATGTCCCGCAGGGCATCCCCCGGATCGCGCACTTTGAATAGGAAGTCGAAGGCGTTCTCAATGCGAAACTGAATCACCCACTCCACCAGCGCCGCATTCAAGTCTCCGGTAACGATGGTGGTTTCCAGCTCCCATTCCCTGGGATCGGACATCTGTCGCGTAAACGTCGCGCCGGGTGTACCGAAGCCAAATTCTTCTTTGAGCTGACGTTTCACTGGGACCTGAACCACCTGATCAACACCGAAGGGAATTTTGAAATGCAGGCCAGGATCGACGACATAGTGGTAGTGACCAAAGCGCTGTACGACGCCGACGGATTCCGCCGAGACTGTGTAAAAACTGCTGTAGCCCAGATACACCGCGAGCGCGATGACAATACCCAAAGCAATCTGACGCGGTGAAATGGGTATGTCCGGCAATGATTGTTCAAACTTATCGTTCATGGCTGTTTCCTTTTCTTTGATTGCTTAGGTGGCGCGGTTTTGGCTGAATGGCGCTAGCTGGTGGTGGCATCGGAACCGATCTCCAATACGTTGTTTCCCAAGTACTGATGCGGAGGAATAATCAGGTTGGTAGGCGCGGGAACACCGGTGAATACACGTCCGGCGAGATCGAACTTTGAACCGTGACACGGGCAGAAGAAGAGTGCGTGCTTCACCTCTGCTCTGCCATCCGGCTCATAGTTGGGTACACAACCCAAATGGGTACAGATACCCACAGCCACAAAATACTCTTCTTTGATACTGCGATAAGAATTCTTGGCGTACTCAGGTTGTTGATTAACTTCAGAATCAGGATCTCTTAATTCTTCTCTATGCTCTTCCAGAGCCAGGTTTTTTAAATTTTCGGCAGTGCGCCGAACGACCCACACAGGTTTTCCCTGCCACGCCACGGTAATCATGGCACCTGGGTCAATTTTGCTGATATCCACCTGTACCGGAGCACCAACGGCTTTTGCCTTGGCACTGGGATTCCAGGATTGAACAAAGGGCGTGGCGACTCCGACCACACCCGCACCTGCAACAAAGGAGGTGGCTCCTATCAGAAACCGGCGCCGAGGTTCATTCACTTCAGTCATTTCATGCCTCTCCTCTGCCTATTTTCTGCATAACCACTGTGGCAATGGACTGCGCATCAGACTGATTCGCCCGTAATAAACCTGGCGTATCCAAGGTACCGCCTTGATTGCGGTAACCAAAAGCGATACATCGATCAACGCCAAGATCCAAAGGGCGGCAGACACCGAGCAATATTTCCGGTCGCAGGTGCGATACAAAAATGCGCAAACGAATGTCATCGGGAAACAGGTTTATGCGGGTAGCCACATCGCAGACATAAGTCTTCTCATAGGGATCTCGCGGCTGCCGGAAGCGACCCGGTTCTAACAGGTACGTTATGCGGCATTGAATACCCTGTTTAGACAGGGTGCGTTTTACCTCCCCACAAACGCCTAATTGATAGGCGCCTACCGCGACCAGTTGTACCTGTGCGCCGTCAGCCTTATCCAACGTCAATGCGCCCTGCTCTGCCAACTGGGCTGCCTGCTTGGGTGTGAATGCTGTAACAACCTCATTTTTGGGAATCGTCATCCCCCAGATTTGACCCTGGGTCTGGTAACAGGCATCGAGGCAGGCTACAGCACTATTGGCATCGGCGGGATACACGACCCGCGCCATATCGCTCATTTCCCCCAGCAGCACCTCACCAAAGGCAGAATCCTGATGGGATTGCTCATTCTTGCCGTTCTCCCATAGGTGCGAGGTGGCAATCACCGGTACCGACAGCCAGCCCGGATAGCGTCCCAGCGTTTTTTGATGGCGAGCAAAAATGATTTCCTGGCGCAGCGCACCAATCATTTTCATGGCGAAAGCTTCATAGCTCACCACCAGGTTCAGGCCTCCTTTGTTAGCCAACGCTGCGCTGACGACCGCCTCTTCATTGAGTGCGGTAATCACCGAGCCATGAATGGATTCGGCCACGCCCGGTTCCGGCTTCAGCACCCGGTGCTTGAGCAAATCCAGTGTCTTACCCATGCGGTTGCTGCGCAGCTCATCCGGGTTGCCGATACGGACCCGCCTATCGGGATTACTGAGGTGCCATTCGCAGAGTCGCGTGTCCACCGCTGCCATCGGCGATGTCGGGTCGCCTTCGGTATGCCATAGGGGCTCTGTGGGAGATTGAAGCGTGACGTTGCGCATACACAGGGCATGGTGTTTTTCCGGCACCCGATTATCGGCCTCATGCTGCGCAATTTGTGCGATGGCCAGCTCCAGCTCACTTCGTGGAAGAAATAATATGCCCGCGTGTTCGTTAAACAGGTTGCGGGAGTGTTCATCACTACCGGGGTTACCCGGCAGGGGTGTGCCGTGGGCGGCATTGGTACCGGCGCCGTAAAAGCCGTAGCCTTTTTCCGTTTCCGCAATCAGGTATGGCAGTTTCACCGGATAGTGCATATGGCCTTCACGGATGTGCGCACTGCAGGCTTCCAGTCGCGCTTCCGATTCAAAAATACCCCAGATAAAAGCCGCCGGATCACGCCCGTCGATGGCGATGGGGTGAAAATCATTCTGCTCCAGATGCTCGTAGAACCAGGACAAACCGCCCTGTTGATACATGGTGGAGCGCTGGTCGATACGCCTGCCATTGGCAATCATCACCGGTGTCACCAGCCCGCAATCCTCGGCGCGCCACCAGCGGCTGGCCCAGTCGCTACCGCGCTGTTCTTCAAAAGCACCGTCACTTAGAAATGCCACTAGCCGTTCCCCGGGCAGCGGCATATGCACATATTGCAGTTCGGCAAAACCCAGATAGCCGCCTTCAATCATTCCACCAGCGGTGTGCGGATTTACATGGCTACCCAGAGGAACGCCGGGTCGACCATCATCCGTTATGGCGTAGCTGTAAAAATCCTGCGCTAGCTGTGTCAGCCCCTCTTCACTCAGCGGATAGCGTTCAGACTGCTCCGGATAGAGGTTTTGCAACAGCACGTTGACCGCATCGATGGCCGCCACGCAGTGCCCCTGTCCCATCAACCAACTGCGGGTGATACCGGCCAGGCGATTGGCAGCCATATAGCCCACATAGGCAGGCACCATATTCAGGGAACCGCCGGTATGCCCCTGAGGGTTAGTTTTAAAATCTGATGCCCCGAGTGCGCTGCCGCTGAAATCCACTCTTTTGCTATAGGTCATATGCACCAACAACCACATGGACGCACTGGCCAGGCGATCTGCGGCAGACAATATGTCCAGCACTTCATCGATCTGTTTAAAACGCCCTGTACACAGCAGTTGCTGACAAAGATCGAACACTCTCACCTGCGTTTCATCCCGGTGTTGGATCACGCCATAACCTTCCGACCAGCGCGCAAAGGCAGGATAAGTATCGCGATATAACTTTGCCCGCTGTTGTGTCCGATGATCGTTTTGTTGATCTATGGCATACATGGAATTTCCTCAATCAGCCAACGACTGAAATTCATTCTCAAAAGAAAAGTGATGGTGTACGGATCGCAACATGGCCGCTGCCTCATCGGCGACCACTACCCAACACTGCACCGGCGATGCCGGTGACGATAAAAGTAATGGTAAAGGGGAGCGAGCCAGGGGATCTTTTAACGTAATGCCTAAGTGGGAAAGACCGGACAACAAGCGACAGCAAATATCGACGTTGTTTTCCGCAATACCGCCGCTAAGAACGACACCGTCCAGCCCGCCCAGAATGGCGAAATACGCGCCCAGTGCTTTCTGGAATCGATAACGGAAAAAATCAAACGCCAGTTGGTGTTGCGGCTGTTTACTCGCAAACAAATCCGCCATGTTATCGATTCCGCCGGACAGACCCCGCCAGCCGGATTCGTGATTTAAAACATGATCAGTCTCTTCCGGCGTCCACCCCTCCTGCCGCTGCAACCAGGTCAGTAATCCGGGATCGATATCACCGCTGCGCGTGCGCATCAACAACCCTTCATTGGGTGTAAACCCCATGGTGGTATCGACCGGTTTGCCATCGCGGATGGCAGCCATGGAACAGCCGCTTCCCAGTTGCGCAGTCACCAGGGTGTAGTGTTCGATATCGGGATTCACTGTCTCCCACTGTTTGACCATGGACTCATGAGCAAAACCGTGAAACCCGTAACGGCGTAATCCATATTTCTCAGTGAGCGCGACGGGCAGTCCATAAATCTGTGACAGCACCGGCAGGTCGCTGAAAAACTCACTATCGAAAACCGCAAAAACGGGAATGGAAATTCGGGTATTCCGAAGCTGCTCAATCAGTTCAATGGCCGCTTTATTGTGCAGTGGCGCCAGTGGTATCAGGGTTTGCAGTTGCCGAAAGTTATCGTCGTTGATGGGGAGAGGTTTAAGATATTCAGAGCCCCCGTGTACGACTCTGATAATCACCGCGCGAACATCATGATTTGTCAGCACATCGGTCAGCCAAGGGGGCGCGCCAGGATAAGTCTGCGCAGCTGATTGGCCGACACCTGCTTGCCCAATAGCAACAGGCGCCGTTGCACCCGCATATTCAAGCGCCGAGACGTTATGCGTGCTCCACTTGATGGATGAACTACCCGGATTCAACACCAACAGAACCGGTTTGTCATAGCGCGGCAAACTGCTCATCAGCTGGATAATCAGTCGGATGACTGCAAGCGGTTATAAATGGCCGCCAGCAGCCAACCGGCGATACCCGCTGCCACGAACCAGGCCACCAGCCCGATAACGACACCAGTGAGAGTCAAGTGCCAACCCATCTCATTCAGTTGCATATGCACCATTTCTCCAGACATGGACAACATCATGGAAGGCATTAACATCACCAGCAGACTGCAAGCCAGCCACAGTATCGCCGCGGTAATCGCGCTGGCCATCCCGAATTTGAACGCATTAAGTGTCATGATTATTCCTCCGTTTATGGTGGTGTATCTGTGAGAAATTAGTGTCTCTACAAATCCCCGAACCGATTGACAGACTGCGCCATTCGCATCATTTCGTGCTCTTCCAGCGACTGGAGTGATTCCATCAACTCTTTGGCAGAGGGGATCTCCGCCCTGGAGGCGAGATAGCGATACAGTTCAATTACCTGCTGGTGTTGATCGACAATCACCTCCATGATTTGCGTGGTATCCAGCTCGGCAAAGGGCGCATCGCAATGCGCATGTCGAACGATGGGGTGCTTTACCACATATTCGTAACACCAGGTGTTCAGCGCATGCTCGTCGCCTGAGGTTTCAAAACTGCCAACCACTTTGGTCAACGCCTCCTCATGATCGGACAGATACGCAAGGATCATCCGGGCCCGTTCATCCATATTCTTGTCCGCACAGTGGGATAAACACTGGCTGAGGTGTTGGTGAAATTCCCGGGTCCAGTGCAGCACATCTTTTAAGGTTTCAATTTGCATAACTTTTTCTCCGCTGTGGATTATCTCTTCGATTACAGGCGCAAAATGTCGCGATAGCCCGCCACATTCACAGCAAACGCGGTGTACTCCTGCAAGTGCACCCGCATGCCTTCAAGGGCTTCCGGGTCACCGTGAATCAGTTGAATTCGAGTGGTATCGGTCAGTGCGGACTGCTGTAACCACTGGGTCAGTTCGAGATGGTCGGCGTGCCCCGACAAACCGGAGATGACTTTGACAGTGGCTCTTAACGGTACCCAGCCTCCGTGGATTTTCACCGCATCAACACCCTCCAGCATTTTTGCGCCCCGAGTGCCGCCCGCCTGATAACCGGTAAACAGCACCGTGGTTTTAGAATTGCCTAACAGGCGTTTAAAGTGGTGGAGAATACGGCCTCCTGTTGCCATGCCACTGCCAGCGATAACAATATGGGGGAAAGCCTGTCCGGCAATCGCCTTCGATTCGTCCACCGTGCGGGTATAGGTCACGCCATCGCATAGGCGGTAGCATTGCTCGTGACTCAACCGGTGCTGATCACTGAACTGGCAGAAAATATCCGATACTTTGATCGCCATGGGGCTGTCGAGATAGATGGGCATTTTGGGGATATCGCCCTGATCCATCAGGGTCGCCAACAGATGTTGCAAGGCCTGCGCCCGCCCTACCGCAAAGGCCGGGACTAGCAGCACGCCGCCGCTTTTGGCGACACGGTTAACAATTTCCGCCAACTGCTGAAACGGATCTTGGGTGTCGTGCCGGCGGTTGCCGTAGGTGGACTCCATCAACAGCAGATCCAGCTCCGGCAATGGTCGAGGGGGGGGCATCAGCACATCATCGAAGCGACCGACATCACCAGAAAAGCCGATTCGTTTCCCTTCCGCTTCAACGATAATGCTGGCGGCGCCGAGAATATGACCGGCAGGCTGTAAATAAAAACGGATATCCCCGACCTCGATCTGTTCATCAAACTCCACAGACTGAAATAGCCTCATGCTGGCTTCCGCCGTTTGACGGTCGTAAAGCGGCTCAGGGTGCGCGTGCTTGCCCAATTTATGTTTGCTGTAATACTTAGCGTCTTCCTCCTGGATATGGCCGCTGTCGGCCAATAAAATCTGACACAGGGCCTTAGTGGCGTGATGGGTAAACACCGGGCCGCGAAAGCCGCGCTTGTATAGCACCGGGATATAACCGGAGTGATCCAGATGTGCGTGAGTGAGCAGCACCGCATCCAGTTTGTCGATGTCCAGGGGCAAGGTTTGCCAGTTGCGTTCCCGCAGCCACTTGTAGCCCTGGAACAAACCGCAATCGACTAATACGGTTGTCGTTTCAGTTTCCAGCAGAAATTTTGAGCCGGTAACGGTCTCGGTGCCGCCGACAAAGGTAATTTTCATAATGATTTTCCTGGCAATTTAAGCATGCTGATAACGGGCGCAATCAGTTGCGACGTAATATCAATAGCGTTGGAAGGATGGGGGATGGTATTGGATGTGACCAGTTGGCTCAGGCCTGAGGCCAGTAAGGTTTTATCGGAGTGATCGGCAAATATGCCGTGCACCGCCACGCACTGAATGTTGTCGATACCTTTGGACCGAAGTGTTTTAACGCATTCCAGGATTGTTTGCCCGCTGGAAATAACGTCGTCGATAATCACTGCCGTTCTATCCCTGAATTCGTTGATGTCGGGCAGCATCACTTCGACTTGGCGATCCCCGAAGCGCTGCTTTTCTCCAATCACAAAAGGATGTTGACTAAAGGCAGCAATCTCATCAACCCATTGCTCGCTTTCGCTGTCGGGCCCTACCAACAGTAGGTTGCTTTGCGTTTTGAGCCAGTGCGCCAATGCCGGAGCCCCTTGCACAACACGACTGGGTATGGAATAGATTTCATCCAGAGAATGATAGCGATGCAAATGTGGATCGACCGTAACCAGCCAATCAGCATGTTGAGAAAGGCACTTGGCAAAAATACGTGAAGTAACCGCTTCCCCATCGACAAAACGGCGATCCTGACGCATATAACTGAGGTAAGGCGCCACTAACCCCACTTGCGACGCTCCCAGCTCCCGCAGTGTTTCCAATAAAAACAACAACGGCAGATATTTGATGTTTGGGTGTGACAGATCAGCCACCACAATACAGGCGCGATTTTCTACATCAGATTGAATACGCAGATAGGACTCCCCATCAGGAAACTGCCGAGCGTTAAACTCGCCAGGTTGACCACCAATCGCGTTACTGAGTGACTCAGCCAACGGATGATTGTTCAGGGAAAACACCACTGGAGATTTATCTTTCACAGCCATCGTCTCGCTCATCGTTCCTTCTCGACCGTAAAAATTGTCGATTGGCGATAAAACGCCATCGCATACTGTTGCTCTCCGATCGTATCGGAACAGAGCGTAAATAAAGGTTGTCCGACGGTGACCTTGTCGCCGACTCGAGCATGTAGACGCAACCCCGCAGCCGCTGTCGCCGGAGCGCCTGCCAGCTTCGCCAGACGCGCGAGTTGACGATTGTCGATAGCGGTAAGTGTGCCCGCTGCTGTGGCCGCTTCGGTATGTTGGTAGCTGGCGTCAGGCAGGGCTTTCATCCCACCCTGCGCGGCCAAAATGCGCTGGAACTGCTGCCAGGCTTTACCTTCATCCAAAATCGCGATCGCTCTTTCCAGCCCTTGTTCATAACGCTCTTGATAAGCAAGTGAAAACAGATGTGCAGCCAGAAACAAGGCACGCTCCCGAAGATCCTGTGGTGCACTGTGCTCGCGCTGCAATACTGCCAGCACATCCCGCGCTTCTTCTACCGGGCCGATACCACGCCCAACCGGTTGGCTACCATCCGTAATAAGGCAGCGAATTTGAATACCACAGGCGGCTCCCACCTGGGTAAAGAGTGAGGAAAGGCGATCGGCGTCGTTCTGGGAACGCACTTTAGCGGTGGGGCCGACGGGAATATCTATCACCGCATGAGTGGAACCGGCAGCGATTTTTTTTGATAAAACCGAGGCGATCAACTGCCCTTCACCATCCAAATCCAGGGCCCGTTCAATGCGAATCAACAAATCGTCGGCCGGACTCAGGTTGACAGCGCCACCCCAAACAAGACAGGCATGGGTCTCAGCCACTACACGTTGAATCTCATTGAGCTCCAGATTGACGGTAGTCAGTGCCTCCATAGTATCCGCAGTACCGGCGGGAGAGGTGATCGCCCGCGAGGAGGTTTTAGGGATGGTGAGTCCCGCAGCGCTGACAATGGACACCACGAGCGGTGTGGTGCGGTTGCCCGGCAGCCCACCGATGCAGTGTTTATCAAGAACCATGGCTTCGTCTGGCCAGTTCAGCCGCTTACCACAGGCCACCATGGCCTGGGTGAGACTGATGATTTCATCTACGTCTAAACGGCTACCCGCGCACACACTGAGGAAGCTGGCGATTTCGATATCCGAATAGCGGTGGTCGCCGATGTCCTCGACAATAGCGGTAATCTCTTGATCACTGAGTTTGTGTCCAAAGATTTTTTTGCGCACGGCGGCAAGTGATGTCACTACCGGTGCGTGGTCGACACTAACCGCGGCGCCATCATCGACGTCCAAGCGCTGCATGGCACTTTTAGACAACCCTGCACTCCCGGAACTCAGTACCTGTTCGTCCACCACATTCAGCGTGGCGATAACGCTGTTTTCCCCGTACCGCAGCATGACACGGCTGTTGGCAGTGAAACCTTCAGAGCGGCAGATGTGACAATCACTGCGCATATACACCACCGGTTCCTGGTGGGTGTCGATGCCCATGTCGATCACCTTAAGTGTGTTAATTTGATCCATTAGCATTTCCTGAACAACAAAATTTAGCCATTGCCTTTCTTTCAGTGGCCAGCAGGCTTTCTCCACCACCATTTTTAATGGTGATGTTCATTATCCTGACTCAGGTGCACAACCTGCTTTCGTTTTTTAGATCCCAGAAATAGTTGCTCGCCGATAGCGATTAGCATCATTGTGACAACGGCCACACCCAACACAAATGGGTCTGAATTCAACTTCACCCAAACAAACCCGCTTAGTGCAAGCAAATCTAATATAATCGCAGTGACGGGAACCCAGCTTTTAGCTTTAACATCGTCCAACAAGTAGCGCAGAACACCCCAATGAATGGCGATATCCATCACTAGATAGAAAACGATGCCAAGTGCTGCTATACGGGAAAGATCAAAAAACGCTGTGAGCACAAGACCGAGTACCACGGTGTATACCAATGTATGTTTCTGAATGCTGCCAGGCATACCGAAGTGTCGGTGAGGCACCAACTTCATCTCTGTTAGCATCGCGAGCATCCTGGAGACCGCAAAAACACTGGCAAGAATCCCACCCGCCGTCGCAAGCATGGCAATCGCAACAGTGAACCACACGCCATACTCACCGAGTGCGGGTCGAGCGGCTGCAGCCAGGGAATAATCACGGGTTTCGATAATCTCACTGAGTGAGAGGTTGCTGGCCACCGCAAAACCAACCAATGTATAGATGACGACACAGGCAGCAATCGAAATAACAATGGCGCGACCAACATTGCGGTGTGGATCGATCACCTCGGAACCACTATTGGTAATGGTGGTAAAGCCTTTGAATGCCAGAATCCCCAGAGCCGTGGCGCCGAGAAAATTACTGGTTGAACCGGTCTCGCTTACCTGGTCAAAGTCCACCGCCAGGCCATCAGCCAACCAGATTCCGACGAGGCCAATAATCAGAATGCCGCCAATTTTCAGTAGACCGATGAATCCTGCAACTCCTTGAATCAGCCGATTACCCAGCAGGTTCACAATGAACGCCGCCAAGATTAGGGAGACGCCGAGTATAGGCGTCATTTGTCCTGATGGGTCACCGCCAAACAATTGCATGGTGTAGGAACCGAACGTACGCGCGAGAAAGCTCTGAGCGATGACCATCGAAAAATACATAAGTAGTGCATTAAATGCAGTGGGCAACCGATCGCCATAGGCCTTATGCAGATACATTCCAATACCCCCTGCTGATGGGTAGGCATTGGATATTTTGATGTAGGAGTAAGCGCTGAAACCAACGATGATTGCGGCCGAGAGAAATGCCAATGGGAACAATGCACCAGTCATCTCTGCCATTTGACCGGTTAGCGCGAATATTCCCGCCCCGATCATCACCCCAGTCCCGAGCATCACCGTACCTGATAGAGTGAGGCTACCTTCGTCGTAATGTGTCGAACGATCGTCTTTTTCCTTCATTCAGGACTCCTAAAAATAATGGTTAATCCCCTTTCTGGGCTTTCGGTGCAAGGTATGCAGGCTGCTTAACTGCAATTCTCTATTTATCGACATTCACCATGGAGGTATACACTAGCGCTTGCGGCCAGCGCCCGGGGGTATTTGATGACAGCTCCACGGTTCGTGACTGGCGTTGTTTTTAACGTTCTGATCGACAAATTTGTAATAACCTTCTTTAAAATGCGTCCACCAATCATGGCTTACTTCGACGCCATGCTTTTTCAACACATCTTCGATACCATCCAGACAAATCCTGGAGGCGTCATAAGCAAGATTCAGCACATGACTTTTTTCATCAAAGGAAATGGCGTCGAGCCCGTAAAGCTGATCGACTTCAGCAACCACTGCTTGCAGGTTGTTCTGATCGGCAGGTTCCAGTTTTAAATGGCGTACCACAAGATTGATTTCTGATACGCCCAGCCGATGCTCTTTTTTGCTCATTTTCGATTTCCTCTAATGAGGCGGCATCTTGTTGCAACAATGCGCTTCATGCTTGGCGTTATCCTTGATATTTTTATCTGTCTGCCGTTGCCAACCCAGCTTGGTGCGACTCCACCAATTGTCTTTAATTACCGCGCCATGTTTTTCGACAATGGCGATCATTTCATCGATATTGTGGTGAGAGGCGTCATAGGCGATTTTGAGAGTACCTTTCGTCATGTTCAGCCAAACACGGTCAACACAAGGAAGTCCATCCAACTCCGCTGTGATAGCATGCGCGTTACTTTCATTCACCCCGCGCAAACTTAAGCTGTGCTTGGTTAGAAAACCCGGATTGATACCCAGTCGATGCTCTGCCACCACTTTCTCCAAATTATCGATTACTAACGATCAATAGTCCGCTTTGCTTATTTCTTAATGTGTTTAGGACGACTCTTGCGAGCTTCGACCATGTTGTCCATCATCTGCCCCATCATCATCTGCATCATCCCCATACGCTCTTCCATCATTTTCATGCGCTCTTCGGTAGAGCTGGATGCCATGTCGCCTTCACCCTGATTTAGCATCATCATGCATTGCTGCATCTCTTTCATATGTGCTTCGATGAGTTCATCCCGTTTGCCTTGGTCTGCTTCCTTTTTCAGCTGACCCATCAGGCGCTCCATGGATTTTTTGTGTTCTTGCATCATTGGCATCATTCGCTCATGGCTCATCATCATGCTGCCTTGCTTACCCTGTGTGTTCGGGTCACCGTCATGTTGATGCTCACCTTCGGCGAAGACTGGAGATGCCAATAATGCGGAAATAGCGAGTGCTGACATTAAATTTTTCATTGTTTTATCCTCAGACAGTTTCATGTTCATTGATTTTAAATTTCGGAATCCACGCTGGCGTAGATTCCATATAATGGCGATATATTTCGCCAAATTCTTCCAGCGCCATCCGCTCCTCTCGCTTAGCGAGTCGCACGTAGACCACTACCAGTATCGGGAACATCACGAGCGTTGGAATGGTTGGCCACTGCAACAGGAAGCCGAACATAATCAGAATAAAAGCAATGTATTGCGGATGACGACAGCGGGCATACCAGCCTGTGGTCGCCAACGACCGGGTCTGCTGCGCCTTGTGCAGTACACCCCACGCCGAGGCCAGCAAAAAGAAACCCAAAACGATCAGAACATTACTGGCGATATGCAGCGGATCCCAATGTGGATTACCTTCAAAACCAAGCAACGTGTGCAACAGGTGGCCGTTTTCGTGGGACAGAAAATCAATGCCAGGATATTTTTCCGCCAACCAGCCGGAGAGAAAATAAATGGTTAATGGAAAGCCATACATCTCAGTAAATAGGGCAATAACAAACGCCGAGAAAGCGCCAAAGCTTCGCCAATCGGTTTTGGTTTGCGGCTTGGTAAAGCTGAAGGCAAAGAAGATAAATATCGCTGAATTGAGTATCACCAGCGTCCAGAGGCCGTAAGCAGATTCACCGTGCATGCTTCTTCTCCTGTAATGTATTGGGTCAACGGTGATGACGGTTTTCGTTTTCCCGGCGGCCTTCCTCCAGCCCACGTTGATAAGCATCCTGGTCGGATTCATCCTCATGCTTGCCATGGTCACCGTGACCGCCATGTCCCCCATGTCCGCCATGCATAAACAAATGCATAAACGGGCAGGCCAGAAGAATCAGAAAAGGTAAAAACTGCCAGACGTGTTGCCGGTGCTCGATCAATAGGAAATAGCTTGCCGCTGCAATTAAACCCAGGGCGGCCAGGCCTTTGGGGGTCAACCAGAATGATGATTTTTGAGTCGCCATATCACACCTCACCTGTGTAACTGAAAATCGTTGTCTGTTGCGCTGCGTTTGTCGTGTATCCACAGCAGATCGTTGACTGGCACGATACAGACCAGCCCTTCGCTATCGGCATTAACATACGCCGCATCCACAATCAGCTGCGCAATTTCCCTCGCCTGCTCCCCCTTGGCGTAAATTTCCATTTGAATATGCTTGATCAAGTGGTTTTCGTTAAAACTGTCGAAGTAATAGCCCCGGCCGCGAACCGGGTGTAAGGTAAAGCCCTTCACCCCGTGTCGTATCAAGGCTTCTCCGACGTCTTTCAGGCGAAACTCGTCAAAAATGGCCGTGACTTTATTGATGTTCATCGGGTCCTCCTGCCTATTTCACCGTGATCTGTCCACGGTACATCTGCATCTGGCAATGAAACGCGTATTCACCTGCTGCCAACGCGGGCAACTGAATGGTTTTCAATTTATTCAGTGGCAGGGTGTCGCTAATTTGCAGTTCAGGGATCAGTAAAGTCTCAGAACAGGGTGATTGATCTTTGCGGATAAATTTAATTTCGACCGGTTCTCCGGTTGGCACTTTAATCCGCGAAGGCGAATAGGTGCCATTTTCAACAGTAATCACCAGATCGTTTTCACCCAACTCTGCTTCTTTCGGCTTATAAAGCCAGAACCACCACACAATCAGAGCGATTAACGCCAATCCGGCTATATTGATCAGTAACATGTCGCATTTCTCCTGGTGTTGGACTTAGTGTTCCTGCGCTTTAAACAAACGCAGTCGATTGGCATTGGTCACAACAGTAAGTGATGAAAACGCCATGGCGGCCCCGGCAATCACCGGGTTAAGCAGCATGCCCAAAAACGGATACAACACTCCGGCCGCAAAAGGCACGCCGGCCACGTTGTAAATAAAGGCGCCGAATAAATTCTGTTTGATATTACGCAAGGTCGCTTTACTCACTGCAATGGCATCGGCCAAACCATGTAACGAACCCCGCATCAGGGTGATGTCGGCACTTTCAATGGCCACATCGGTACCTGTGCCAATGGCGAAGCCGACATTGGCGATGGCCAGGGCTGGCGCGTCGTTGATGCCGTCCCCGGTCATGCCCACCACTTCGCCTTCCATCTGCAGTTCCTGCACTTTTTTGGATTTTTCTTCCGGCAGCACTTCGGCGAAAAATTCCTTGATACCGGCTTTTTCCGCCACCGCTTTGGCTGTGGCGCGGTTATCGCCGGTGAGCATCACCACCCGGATGCCGTTATGTTGCAGGCGCTTGATGGCAGCGATGGAGTCTTCCTTAATCGGATCGGCTACTGCGATAATCGCTGCGAGCTTATTATCAACGGCGAAATACATCGGTGTTTTAGCCTCGGCGGCCAGCGCCTGGGCCTTTTCAACAAAATCACCGAGCTCAATGGCGCGCTCGCGCATGAGCTTTTCATTGCCGAACAACAGTGTTTTTCCGTCCACCTCCGCCTGCACACCGTGGCCGGCAATGGCGTTAAAATTGGAGACCTTGCCCATTTCGATCCCCCTTTCCTGAGCACTTTCAACAATAGCCATGGCCAACGGATGCTCGGAGCCGGATTCAAGCGTGGCAGCCAATCGCAACACCGCCTGCTCGTCATTTTCACCTGCCACCAACACATCGGTGACCTTCGGGGCACCGAGGGTGATGGTGCCGGTTTTATCGAGAATCATCGCCGAAATCTTCGACGCGGTTTGCAGGGCCTCGCCGTTACGAATCAGCACGCCCGCCTCCGCGGCCTTGCCCACGCCCACCATCACTGACATCGGTGTTGCCAGGCCTAGCGCACAGGGACAGGCGATAATCAATACGGTGGTCGCCGATACAATCGCAAAAGCTACCGCTGGTTCCGGCCCAAAATTCAACCAGGTCAGGGCGCTCGCTACGGCGATAATCATGACCACCGGAACAAAATACGCTGAGATGACATCAGCCAAACGACCAATGGGCGGCTTGGAGTTTTGTGCGCGCTTGACCATATTGATGATTTGCGCCAGCGCCGTGTCTTTACCAACGCGGGTAGCTTTAAACAGAATTGAGCCTGACTTATTGATGGTGCCCGCCGCCACGGTATCCCCAGTGGCTTTTTCAACCGGCATCGGTTCGCCGGTGAGCATGGATTCATCAATCGCGGTATGCCCTTCAACCACCTCACCATCGACGGGAATTTTTTCGCCTGGACGCACACGGACCACATCGTTCAGCAGCACCAGTTCGATGGCGATATCAAGTTCTTTATCGTCGCGAATGACTCGGGCTGTTTTCGCCTGCAAACCAATCAGACGCTTAATGGCCTCCGAGGTACGACCACGGGCTTTCAGTTCCAGTGCAAGGCCAAGATCAATCAAGCCGATAATGATCGCCGTAGCCTCGAAGTAGACATGGCGCGCCTGATCGGGAACAGCGTCGGGGAAAAACACCACCACCATGGAATACAACCATGCCGTGCCAGTACCTAAAGCAATCAGCGTATCCATATTGGCAGAGTGATTGAGAAAGGACTTCCAGGCGCCGACAAAAAAGTGCTTGCCGGAAAAATAGAGAACACCAAAAGTCAGAATACCCACGACCAACCAGGCGATGCGTTCTGTGGTGGTGTTGACGTTGACTTCACCAGTGATCAGCGCATAGGCCATCAAAGGGCCACCCAGTGAGAGAGCAATCCAGGTTTCTTTCATCAAGCGCTTGTAATAAGCCTGATCCGCCTTCTCTTTTTCGGCCAATGCATCATCTTCATTCTCAGCAGCCGCAAGCTTGGCGTTATAGCCCACCTTCTCCACCGCCTTAAGCAAGTCAGACGCGGCTGCATTGCCAATCACATCGACGGTGCGCTGAGCGAAATTCATTTCCGCGTTCTCCACACCCGGCACCGCCTTCAAGGCTGATTCAATTTTTCCCACACAGCTGGCACAACCGGCACCCTCAATAATCAGTTCCTGGTGCGCCGCGCTATCAACATGAACATGGGGATCAGAACCGTGTTCATGATTATGATGCTGCGTGTTGTTATCGGTATCTTTATGACAACCCGGTTTGCCGGATTCCGTGTTCACTGAACTCATGGGATCACTCCTGAATTATTTGATGACCGCCGCGGGAAAACCCGCCCGATCCAACGCCTCTATCAGAGCGTTAGACTCGACCATGCCAACGACCGAAGCGACACCCGTCGCCAGATCCATACACGCATCGCTTACGCCGGAAACAGCGCGTAGCGTTTGCTCAATGCTTCTTACACAACCACCGCACGTGGCGCCTTGCACCTGTAACCGCTGCAGCGGGATATCGCTATCTGAGCCAACACTGCTCCGAGTGGTAGCTGCAGTGGATGACTTGCTGGCGCAACAACAGCCGCCCTGGTGATGAGTAGGACTCTCGAAATTCTGTGTATTCATGGCAAATCCTCTATGTTGATTTACTGGGCAAACTCTTCAATCAGGTGACAGATCATATGGCCGGTCGGCACCTTATCCGGCTTTTGGCTCCACTCAACCACGGCCTGCTGCATGCGTTCCCGCAGTTGCAGAGTCTCCGCGAACCGTTGTTCAGTTTCATTCAGGCGTTGGTCAATCAAGCGGCGCACCGTCGGGCAAGGTGATTTCTTCTTATCCGCGTGGTTCAAAATTTCCTGAATATCCTCAACGGAAAAGCCCAGTTGCCGTGCACTCAGCACGAATCGCAAGCGGTTGTAATCCTTTTCGCTGTATTCCCGATATCCATTGGCTTTGTTCTTACCCGGTTTCAGAATCTTGATCCGGGTATAAAACCGCACGGTATCGGCCGTAACCCCTAAACGCCTGGCCATTTCGATAACTTTCACACAGCCCTCCTCGCAGCTCAGTCTGACTATCGCAGGATTCAGATTAACCCCGAAGATCTGTTCCTTGCCTTGATATGAGTCAATCATCAGTTCTAAACCCGAGAGAAAATCCAAAGAATTTGTCCGGCTTTTTGTCACCTTACACCTGTGTCCAAGACACAGGTCAAGCAATTTTCATTAACAGGTATCAGGCTTCTTATACTCACTATTACACGCTCCTCGATCTGTAGCCTGTACGCCGTCAACCGTTAATATTGGCCAGATATCCTGTCACGGCGTTTCTGCATTGAATCGACCCGTACACAACGCCCAAGCTGCACCTGGACTTATCCATTGTCATAGTAGAGCGGCGTTTCTGACCTTAAGATGACCCATGTATTAGATTGCTGTAATGAATGTGTAATCCTGTTTACCCTGGCTAGTCGGAACATGCGTTGCTCCCAGCACAAAGCGGGAGAACCGCCAGCAGGGATTTCAAAGGTTCAGGAACCAGTACCCGCAAAGGCGGAACCATTCAAGAAACAGGTATCGCGGTTGTTATACCAGCGGGATTACCGGCCTGATCAGGCCGTTTTGGGAGGATGGAAAATGCGTGAGGGGAGCCGCGCCAAAAGGGGTTCCGGCGCGGTATTGAACAAATCACAGGCGGCGTGATTCATAGTATTTTTATAAAATGAACCGACAGCCCCAACTGTTCCCGGGGCTGAACAGGTTGACCCACAGTGACTGGCCGATAGACAGCCTGAGCCGCAATGACCGGTTAAGCACTTACCGCAGGGTTTGGGCGAATCGCTCTTGGCAATCTGATGACAGGGCATTGTCGAAGCAGTGAGGCTATGCCCTGCCACCTGTTTACCATACTCATTCGGGTTGAGAGGATTGGAAGTGGCCGCTGGGACTGGGAGCGTATGATCCAGATCCGATACTGAGGCGATCGCGCCAAGATTGGGCGCACTTGCTGATACTGGAGAGTGAACCTGTATATCTCCGGGTAATGCAGCCATCAGTGGTTGCGCAAGCAACCCCCAAATGACCAGCACAATACCCAGATAATGAACCATCTCGGCCCCCTTTATTGACCGTTTTAATCTAGCAGATCTGATATTGCCAGTTCTTGATCTGAATCAAATGTTTGACACCGATGTGTTTCTCATCGGTTCCACAACCAGAACCAACGGAGCGGCCAAGAATATAGGGTTAGAATTCAGAACGGCGCACCCGAATTTTATAACCGGGTACGCTACGCTCATCGCTTATGCTTCACCAATGCACTTGCTCTGCTTCCAAAGCAGATAAACCGCCGGCAATACCAACAAGGTCAACACCACGGCACTCAGCATTCCACCCACCATAGGCGCCGCAATCCGACTCATGACTTCCGAGCCGGTACCCGTGCCATACATAATGGGTAACAGCCCCACGATAATCGCAGCCGCCGTCATCATCACGGGTCTTACCCTTAGGCCGGCACCGTGCAACACCGCGTGGCGCAATGTTTCCTTTCGCGGTTCAACACCTTTCTGCTCACAGTCTTCCAGCATATGGCGATAGGCCTGATTGAGGTACACCAGCATGATGACGCCGATTTCTACTGCCACACCTGCCAACGCAATAAAGCCCACGCCAACAGCGACAGAGAAGTTGTAGCCGAGCACGTACATCAGCCAGATCGAGCCCACCATGGCTAGCGGCAGAGTGCCCATGATGATCGCGACCTCGGCAAAGTTGCGAAAATTGAAATAGAGCAGCACGATGATAATGGCCAGCGTCAGCGGCACCACATAGGTGAGTTTTTCCTTGGCTCTCAGCATGTATTCGTACTGCCCCGACCAGTTCAGGGAGTAGCCTGCTGGTAGCTCGACCTGATCGGCCACCACGGCCATGGCATTTTTTACATAACTGCCAATATCCACGCCATCGATATCAACAAAGGTCCAGCCGTTGAGGCGGGCATTCTCGCTCTTGATGGCCGGGGGGCCGTCTTCCACATAAACACGAGCGACATCCCCCAATGCAATGCGCTGGCCACTGGTTGTTACGATGGGCAACAGGGCTAATTGTTCCGGCGAGTTACGATAGTCCTGGGGATAACGCAGATTGACGGGATAACGCTCCAACCCTTCGACTGTCTGCGTGACGTTCATGCCGCCGATGGCGGTGGCCACCACCTGCTGCACGTCAGCAATATTGAGACCATAACGCGCTGCTTTTTCCCGCTGAATATCCACCTTGATATAACGGCCACCCGCTACTCGCTCGGAGTAGACCGAGGCGGTGCCCGGCACATCCTTGAGCACCTGCTCCAGGCGCTTGCCGATCTTTTCGATTTCCTTAAGGTCGGGGCCAGCTACTTTGATACCCACCGGGGTTTTAATACCCGTGGCCAGCATGTCGATACGGGTTTTGATAGGCATCACCCAGGCATTGGTCAGTCCAGGAAACTTCACCAAGGCATCCAGTTCCTTTTTTAACGATTCCGTAGTCATACCATCGCGCCACTCCTCTCTCGGTTTCAACTGGACAAACGTTTCAATCATGGTCAGGGGCGCCGGATCAGTGGCCGTTTCTGCCCGACCGATTTTGCCGAATACACTTTTCACTTCGGGCACCGTGGCTATCAACTTGTCGGTCTGCTGCAGGATCTCCCGCGCTTTACCTATCGACAGACCGGGATAGGTGGTGGGCATATACATCAAATCACCCTCATCCAGAGGGGGAATAAATTCGCTACCTATCTGGCTGACGGGCCAAAATCCGATAACCGTAATCACCAGGGCTAACACGAGCGTGGATTTAGGGTAATTAAGCACGGTTTTAAGCGTAGGCATATACACGCCAATCAACGCGCGATTGAGTGGATTTTTGTGCTCAGGCAGTACTTTGCCACGGATAAAATAGCCCATCAGCACGGGCACCAGCGTTACTGCCAATGCAGCACTCGCGGCCATGGCGTAGGTTTTAGTAAAGGCCAGCGGCGAGAACATACGGCCTTCCTGGGCCTCCAGGGTAAACACCGGCACGAAACTCACGGTAATGATCAGCAGGCTGAAAAATAGCGCAGGACCGACTTCGGCGGCAGATTCCGCGACTACCTGCCAGCGGTTTTCGTTGGTCAGTGGCGTGCGTTCCATATGCTTGTGCATGTTTTCAATCATGACGATGGCGCCGTCGATCATGGCGCCTATGGCAATGGCGATCCCGCCCAACGACATGATATTGGCGTTAAGTCCTTGCGCATGCATGACGATAAATGCGGCCAAAATACCTACCGGCAAACTGACAATGGCCACCAGACTGGAGCGGATATGAAACAGGAAGACGACACACACCAGGGCCACGACGATGAATTCTTCCAGCAATTTGTGCCACAGGTTTTCCACGGCGCGCTCAATCAGGCCGGAACGATCATAGACCGTCACGATTTCCACACCCTCAGGCAACCCGGCCTTGAGTGTCTCCAGCTTGGCTTTGACACCATCAATGGTTTTTTGCGCATTCTCGCCAAAGCGCATGACCACAATGCCGCCTACTGTCTCACCCTCGCCATTGAGTTCGGCAATGCCCCGGCGCATCTGTGGCCCGATTTCGATGTCGGCCACATCCTTTAACAGCAAGGGGGTACCGTTGACGTTCAGGCCCAAAGGGATATTGGCCAGATCATCACGCCCCTGGATGTAGCCGGACGCGCGCACCATGTATTCCGCTTCCGCCATTTCCACCACAGAAGCGCCGACTTCCTGGTTGCCGCGCTGGATTGCCGTCTGGATATGAGAGAGTGGAATGTTAAAAGCTCGCAGCTTGTCCGGGTTCACCTTAACCTGGTACTGCTTCACCATGCCGCCAAGTGCAGCGACTTCAGATACCCCGGGCACAGTTTGCAGTTCGTATTTCAGGAACCAGTCCTGCAGGCTGCGCAGCTGGCTGAGATCGTGCTGACCGGTGCGATCCACCAGTGCGTAGAGGTAGACCCAACCCACACCGGTGGCATCCGGCCCCAATTGCGGCCGGGCATTGGGCGGCAAAGTGGGCGCCACCTGCGACAGGTATTCCAGTACCCGCGAACGCGCCCAGTAAGCATCGGTATCCTCATCAAAAATGACATAGACATAGGAGTCGCCAAAAAACGAGTAGCCGCGTACGGTGACCGCACCAGGCACCGACAACATGGCAGTAGTCAGTGGATAGGTGACCTGATCTTCCACCACCTGCGGCGCCTGCCCCGGATAACTGGTTTTGATAATCACCTGCACGTCCGACAAATCGGGAATGGCATCTACCGGCGTGTTTTTCAGGGACCAACCGCCGACCCCCACCAGAATCAGAGTGGCCAGCAGCACAAAAAAGCGGTTTTGGACAGACCAGCGGATAATGGCTTCGATCATGGCTTGTCCTCCCCGTTGCGCTGGCCTTGATCCATATCCATCGCATCATGGCTCATACCCTGATGCGGGCTGTTGCCCATGGATTGCCCGTCCCCCTCCCTGGGCGCATCTTCGGACACCTGATCCAGTCGATGGATCTGGCTGATCACGTAGTGCTTGTCCCCGTTCCGCTGAATCTCCACATGCAACTTCATGCCGGGTTTCAGCCCACCCAGATCCACCGCGGGGTCCACAGTAAAATCCATCGTCATGGCAGGCCATTGCCAGGCATCAATGGGGTCGTGTGCCAGCGTGAGCATCCGGTGTTCGACCATGATGCCTTCAATACGGGCGCCGACTGATACCGATGCCGGTGTTTCAGGCTGGGTATCGTCATCCGGGCTGTGGTTCATGCGACGAAAATCCGAGGTCTTGCTGGATTCGGAATCAAGCAAAAATTGCGCGGAAGTCACAAGCTGGTCGCCCTCGTTGAGCCCCGACAGAATCTCCACCCGGTTCTCGCCAATCCGCCCCACCTCGACGGCGATGGATTTAAAGCGCCCGTCACCTTTAGCCAACACGACCCGCGATTGACTACCCGTGCGAATCAGTGCTTCACGGGGAATGAGCAACGCCTCCCGAGCGGGTTGTGTCGCTATCGTCATTTGCGCAAACATACCCGGTCGCAGGTAGCCGTCTGGGTTGTCGAATCGTACGCGCACCCGAGCTGTTCTAGTCTGGGTATTCAGTGACGGGTAGATATAGTCAACCGTGCCAGACCACGTGCGTCCTGGCAGATAATCGAGGTACATGCTCACTGCATCGCCCTCCCGTACGCTCATGACCTGACGCTCGAACACTTCTCCTATGACCCAGATATGTTCCAGCTGCCCGATGGCCATCATTTCCATACCGGGTTTCACAAACATGCCTTCACGGACCATAAGATTGTCCAATACGCCGGATTGCAGGGCCGCGATTGTGATGGTCTGACTGACCTTGCCAGATTTTTTCAGTCGGTGGATTTCCGATTCCGGCACCTGTAAAGCCGACAGCCGCTCCATTGCAGCAGTGATTAGTGTTGGGTTATTTCGCTTTAATGCCAGCAACAGTTCTTCCTGGGCATTGACCAGGGTAGGCGAATATAAGGCATAGAGCGGTTCGCCTTGAGTGACCGGATCTCCGGCGGCTT
>Ga0208433_1000113_pt1 | contig 49651 bp, 50 predicted proteins | sample 3_EtaG_FD_184075 | JGI IMG/M metagenome (GOLD analysis project Ga0208433, IMG submission 184075) | Marine viral communities from the Subarctic Pacific Ocean - 3_ETSP_OMZ_AT15126 metaG (SPAdes) (version 2) | ecosystem: Environmental > Aquatic > Marine > Oceanic | place: Pacific Ocean | collected...
CGAGCAGCCCTCGCCACGTAGGCGGGCAATCTCGCACCGGTCTTCCAGAGTGAATTGCTTGTATTTGTGCCCCATCGCAACACCTTAAGCCCAAGCTGGTGTTGCACTTCGTTTGTGAACTCAGGGGGCCCATGGGCGGACGACAAAGGTTTTATCGCCAAATGGCTTTCCGGCGAAACACGCGCGGCGAAAAGCTTCCCGACGTTCTCGTGCCCGGCCTCGATGTCGTCTTCGTGGGCACGGCGCCGTCCCGCCGGTCGGCCGCCGTCGGCGCCTATTATGCCCATCCCGGCAACCGTTTCTGGCAGACGCTCTACGAGACCGGCATCACGCCGCGCCTCTACGAACCGCATGAGTATCCGCAGCTCATCCATCTCGGCATCGGCTTCACCGACATGGCCAAACGCGCCTCCGGCATGGATCACGAAATCGATCCTGACCTCTTCGAGGTCGAGCGTTTCGAGGAGGCGATGCGCCGCTGCCGCCCGCGCGCCATCGCCTTCACATCGAAGAAGGCCGCAAGCGTCTGGATGGGTGTGCCGACGGCCCGCATTCAATATGGCCATCAGCGCCGTGTGCCGGATTTTCCCGAAGTCTTCGTCCTCTCCTCGCCGTCGGGCGCCGGGCGGCGCGCCTGGACCATCGAGCCCTGGGCGGAGCTTGCGCGGTTTCTCGGACGGTCGCCGTCCTGAAAACGAAACCGAAGTCAGCCATCCGGACCACCCTCCCCCTGTGGGAGGGTCTAAAAATCCGCACGGATTTTTAGGGGAGGGGTAAGCGAGGAAAACGGAAAGCGAGTTTGTTGCCGATAGCGGCGTCCCCCTCCCCGAAAAATTCTTCACTTCGTTCGAATTTTCCGACCCTCCCACAGGGGGAGGGTGGTCCAGGTGGTCAGGCTCGTGTGTGTCGTGCGCTTACGCAGCCGCGTCCTTTACCTGCGGCTTCCCCTGCACCCCGCGAATGAGCCTGCCCGGCAATTCCCCCGTCGGCTCGTCATTCCCCGCCACGACGACGCCGGAAAGCACCGTCGCGCGGTAGCCCTTCGCGCCCTGCCACAGCCGTCTTCCGTCCGCCGGCAGGTCGAAGTGCATTTCGGGATGCGCGAAGGTGAGGTTCTCGAAGTCGATCACGTTCACATCGGCCTTCATGCCGGGTGCGAGCACGCCCCGGTCGTAGGCCGTATTGCTCCGCCGTGTCCTTCGTCTGGATACGGACGATCTCCTCGATGGGCAGTTTCGCTCCCCCGCGTCCGGTCGCGCGCCCAATGCGTCAGCATGAAGGTCGGCGTGCTGCCGCCGCGGATCACGAGGTCATGCTCAGCCATGGCGCGAATTCTCCCTGAAATTTCCGTCTTTTGCCACAGTCTGCCCGCCGCCCGGCCCAAGGGCAAGGCGGACCCCGGCCACACGGCGAAGTGAAGGCTGACAGGGCTTTTCGGCGGGCGTAGTCTCTCCTGGATCAGGGACAAGCGCTCGAACAAGGAGGCCAGCCGATGTTCAATCTCCGCCGCAAGACGCAGATGCCGTCGCCCGACGAGGCGCTGCCCGGCCGCGATTTCGAGATCCCGACCGCCGCGCGCCACTTCGTCAACGGCGCGGCGCTCAAGGGGCCCTATCCGCAAGGCAGCGAGATCGCGCTTTTCGGCCTTGGCTGCTTCTGGGGCGCGGAGCGGAAGTTCTGGGAAATCCCCGGCGTCCTCGTCACGGCGGTCGGCTATGCCGCCGGCCTCACGCCCAACCCGACTTACGAGGAAGTCTGCTCCGGCCTCACCGGGCACAACGAGGTCGTGCGCGTCGTCTACGATCCGAAGCAGGTCGCTTACGAAACGCTGCTGAAAACCTTCTGGGAATCCCACAACCCCACGCAGGGCATGCGCCAGGGCAACGATACCGGCACGCAATACCGCTCCGGCATCTATGTGACGAGCGAGGCCCAGCGCGAGGCCGCCGAAGCCTCCAGGGCGGCCTATCAGGCCGAACTCGCCAAGCAAGGCTTTGGGCCCATCACCACGGAAATTCTCGACGCGCCGGAATTCTATTTCGCCGAGGACTACCACCAGCAATATCTGGCGAAAAACCCGAACGGCTATTGCGGCCTCGGCGGCACCGGCGTTTCCTGCCCTGTGGGGCTGACCGCTTAAACAAAAACCCGCGTCCGGAGACGCGGGTTTTTCCGTTCGAATCCGGTCGCGCGTCAGAAATCCGCCAGCGCGTCCCGCCTTGCATCGGCCTGTTCGCGCATGGCGTTCTTCATCGCCTTTTGCAGCTTCTCGAAGGCGCGCACCTCGATCTGGCGCACGCGTTCGCGGCTGATGCCGTATTCCTGGCTCAAATCCTCCAGCGTCGCCGGCTCGTCCTTCAGCCGGCGCTCCGTCAGAATGTGCATCTCGCGTTCGTTCAGGCTTTCCATGGCGGCCGCCAGCATTTCGCGGCGCAGCTCCATCTCTTCGGCCTCGCCCAGCGTCGCTTCCTGGTCGGCGGTATCGTCCACCAGCCAGTCCTGCCACTCGCCGCTTTCCGAGTCCTGGCGCAGCGGCGCGTTCAGCGAATTGTCCGGGCCCGACATGCGCCGGTTCATCGAGATCACTTCGTCCTCGGTCACGCCGAGGCGCTCGGAAATCTCCGCCACCTGTTCGGGGCGCAGATCGCCTTCCTCGATCGCCTGGATCTGGCCCTTCACCTTGCGCAGGTTGAAGAAGAGCTTCTTCTGCGCCGCCGTGGTGCCCATCTTCACGAGCGACCAGGAGCGCAGGATATATTCCTGGATCGAGGCGCGGATCCACCACATCGCATAGGTCGCGAGCCTGAATCCCTTTTCCGGCTCGAAGCGCTTCACCGCCTGCATTAGGCCCACATTGCCTTCCGAAATCACCTCGCCGATCGGCAGCCCGTAGCCGCGATAGCCCATGGCGATCTTCGCCACGAGGCGCAGATGGCTCGTCACCAGCTGGTGCGCGGCGTCGGTGTCCTCGTGCTCCTTCCAGCGCTTGGCCAGCATGTATTCCTGCTGTGGCTCCAGCATCGGGAACTTGCGGATTTCCTGCAGGTAGCGCGACAGCGACCCTTCCGGGTTCGGCGCGGGCGCCAGCTTCGCCACGGCTGTTTTCGCGGCAGGCTTTGCTTTCGTCTCGGCCATCTTGGCCCCCATTTCCGGCCCGGGCTGCCCCGAAGGCAGGCGGGCCTTGTTCAATCTCTCTCGCGTCCGGCACCCCGGCATAGACCCGGAAAACCCCCCGGGGGATATCCCGGGCGAATACCTGAGCAACTTGCTCAGTCTATCCAATACCCGAACGCAGGCGGAATCATGACAGTTCCGCTTGTCCTTGCGGCGCAAAATGTCGCGGGAAGAGCCTTCGGCTCCCCGAGCCGGCGAGTTTCCATATAGGCGCGCCCCGGCGGCAGTTAAAGGGCGGGGACGGGGGCTCCCGCTCGCGACAAGATGAAATACATTAGAATAACTCCAATATTGACGCAAGGTCAGCTGAGCGATCCCCATCCGCCGCCGCGTGGCGCGAAATAGTCCCGTTCTCTCAGAACAAAATCGAGATCGAGCAAGTCTCTGAGCTTCGCCGTTTCGCGCCCGATCAAATCGTCGAAATCCTTTAGACCGTGTTGTGGAAGTTCGGAAGCTGCCTCGTCAAGGGCTTCGAGCATCGGCCCTACCTCGCCCTCGATGAAGCGCCGGCGTGCCGCTGCGGTGCGCAGCCCGAAACGGCCCATGAAGTCGGCAATGTCGTCCGCCATCATGCTGTCGAAATGGCCGGCATTGCCGATCTTGAACGCCAGTTCATCGGTGTAACGGCCGGTCAGCCGCACCGGCTGCAGGTCGTAAAGCGGCGCGAGGCGTGGCGCGGGCCCCGTGTCGTAAAGCAGCGCATGGTTCTTGGCGTGGTTGTCGTTGTTGCCGATGGCAAGGTTGAAAAATGCCGACAACATGAATGTCCGCCGTTCCTTCGCCGGCGCGTTGCTGCGGTCGAGAAGCCCGGAAACGGCGCCGGCCGAAAAGCGCGCGGCATCCGTGCCGCGCCGTTCGTATTTCAAAGATGCGGGCAGGCCGAGCGCCTGGCAGAAATCTTCCTGATGAATGCGCGTCACGCCGCCGCCTGCGATGCGGCGATCGAAGCGCAGGCTCAGAAGACCGGTCTCGCCTCCAATCTCGAAGAGCGCGGGAATGGCGGTGTCGAACGCCGCCGCGCGCGCCAGCCTTGTGGCGGCTGCCTCTTGCAAGGCTTCCCGTTGCCGTCCCCGCTCGGGCACTTTCAATATATGGGTCGTCGGCACGCGCAAGCCCGGCTTCGGCAAGCCGTAGCGTTCTTCGGAAATTTCTGTCAACGCGATTTTCCGCTGTACGCCCGCTACCGGCGAGGGATCTTTCACGGCGTCCGGCAGGGGCAGTTTCTCGGCCAGGCGGCGCATGATGTCGGCCAGTTCCTCGCGCGGCAGCTCGTCGTAGTCGGTCGCGAGGTTACCGGGAATTTTTACTGGCCCGCTCTCTGGCGGCAGGCAACTGATCGCACCCGCGCAGTCGGCGCCGAGAAACCTCAGCAGGCCGACGATATCGTCGCGGGCGATGCGTTCCCGGTCCATCGTCTGTTGAAGCTGGTCGTTCTCCTGCAACAGATTGTCGAAAAAGGCGCGGGCCTCGACATCGCCGTAAGTTTCCTCGCGCAGCGGCAACGACAGCGAGATCGGCATGGCATCGGCCAGTGCCAGATAGTCCGGCGCATAGGTGAAACGGCAGCCGCTATCCCGGCGCGCGAGATGCCCGAGCGGTATGTCGAAGGTTTCAAGCCGCACATCCAGAATGTCGGGCTGCGCGGTACTCATCGCTTGCGTGCCACGAGGTCGATACCGAGTGTCTGGCAGACCGTCAGTACACGCCCTATTTCAAGTGTCGGCTTGCCATTCTCGAGTTCCGACACGAAGCGCCGTCCGACGCCCGCCATGTCGGCAAGTTCCTGCTGGGAGAAGTCTTTGGCGGTGCGGGCGGTTCTGATGAGATCGCCAATATTTTTGCACGAATCGATTGGCGTTTCGGGCTTGGGGCTTGCGGCCTTTGCAGGTGGGGCGAGGAGGTCGGACAGAGACGCGGGGGAGACTGTCGCCACGCTCGTATGAGTTAGGTCGCTCAGCAATCCTGCGCTCTTGGTCTTCGTATCGTGGCTCATTATGATATACTGCTCCCGTTCGGGAGCATAATTACTGAAAAGGCATCGTCTGTCAAGTTGCGATCCCGAACGGGATCATATCTTGTATGCGAGGTAAGTTTTGATGGTTTGTTCCCGAACGGGAGCATTTATGCCGCTTTCCTCGCCCGCGCTTCCATCTCGACCTTCAAGTGCCCCGTGATTGCTTCGAAGATCGCGGCGAGGTTGTCCATCGCCGGATTGCCGCGGCTTGAGAGCATGCGGTGAAGGCTTTTCGCCGGTATGCCTGTCAGTTCCGAAAGCACTTCGAAGCCGAGCGTGCCGTTCACGATGTCGCGCAGCATCAGCCGCGCGACCTCCGGCTCGCCACCGAGAAAGATCGTCGCTGCTTCGGTCAGCACGCCTTTCGCGAAGCGGGGATCGCGGCGAATGCGCTCGACAATCGTCAGGCTTGAATCGCGGGTCAGCATTACTTTCTTCCTTTTGCCTTCGATGCAGGCTTCTGCGCCTCCGCCTTGCGGCGCTTGTACTCCGCCAGCAACGTTTCGGCCTCCCGAATATTCGTCTGCTGACGTTTCTTGGTGCCGCCGCCGAACAGGATCACCAGTTCCTTGCCGTCGCGCGCGAGATAGATGCGCAGGCCCGGACCCCAGTCGATCCGGTATTCGCCGATCTTGCCGATCCACTTAACGGCGGCGAGATTACCGTGCTCCATCCGCGCCCGGGCGGTTACCACTTTGTAGGCCGCCTCGCGGCTCAGCCCGTTGAACCATCTGGCGAAGGGGTTCGATCCGTCCTCGCGAATATATTCCTCAATTTTGAGAGACAAGATACAGTACCTTATATGTTACTTGATTTCAAGTCGGGCGGTACTCGGCCCTTTTACCTTCGTCATTGCGAGCCTCCCGCAGGGAGGCGTGGCAATCCATAGACTTCTTTGCTCGGCGTGCCCCTCACCCTTCCGCCGTCTGGCGACGGCTCCCTCCCTCTCCCCGGAGGGGAGAGGGAAAGGGGCTAACTCCCCTCCAACTCCCCCACCAACTCAGCCATATCCTCCGGCAACGGAGCATTGAAGTCCATGCGCTCCCCCGTCACCGGGTGTTCGAAGCCCAGATGCCAGGCATGGAGCGCCTGGCGACCGAGCCTTGTCAGCGCGGCGCGGGCGCCGTCCGTCAATTTCGCGGCGCGGCTCTTCATTCCCGTGCCATAGGTCGGGTCGCCGAGCAGCGGATGGCCGATGGCCGTCATGTGCACGCGGATCTGGTGCGTGCGGCCCGTTTCCAGCCGGCATTCCACGAGGCTGACGAGACCGCCCGCGAATTCCCGCTCCACCGTGTAATGCGTGATCGCGATGCGTCCGCCCGTCACGTCGTCGCCGTCCTCGTCGAGGCGCGTCTTCACCGTCGCCATCTTCGAGCGGTTGTGGCTTGAGCGCGCGATGTTCGCGTCGATCGTTCCCTTTTTCGGCGAGGGCACGCCCCAGACCAGCGCCTTGTAGGCCCGCGTCAGTTTTCCGTCCCGCCCATGCGCGGCGAATTGCGCCGCGAGGCCCTTATGCGCGCGGTCGGTCTTGGCGACCACCATCAATCCGCTCGTCTCCTTGTCGAGCCGGTGGACGATGCCCGGCCGTCGCTCGCCGCCGATGCCCGAAAGCGTCTCCCCGCAATGCGCGATCAGCGCGTTGACGAGCGTCATGTCCGGGTTGCCGGGCGCCGGGTGGACGACGAGCCCCGCCGGCTTCATCACCACGATCAGCTCCGCATCCTCATAGACCACATCGAGCGGGATCGCCTGTCCCTCCGGCCGCGCGGGGAGGGGCGGCGGCAGCGTCACCTCGAATTGCTCGCCGCGCTTCACCCGGTAGGAGGCTTCCGTGACCGCGCGCGGGCGCGTGCCCTCGATCCTCACGCGCCCTTCCTCCACAAGCTGCTTCACGCGCGCGCGAGAGGGGGCCGCCTGCGCGTCCGCGCCTTCGGCCTCGCCAAGCTTGCGGGCAAGGGCATCCGTGAGATACTTGTCGAGCCGCGCGCCGCCTTCCGTCTCGCCGACGGTGAGCGCGTATCTCTTTTCTTCGTCATCATGGGGAGCAGCCGGCATCATGAGCGGGACTATATCACCGGAAGAGGATGCGCGGGACGAGGCGCCGCAAAAAGGCGAGCCGCTCTCGGAGGAGAAGCTCCGCCGTCTGAAATTCCTGATGGCCGGCATGTCGGGCTTTCTCGTCCTCACCTTCATGCTGGTGGTGGCCGCCTTCGTCTGGCGGCTCTCCGGCGCGGAGGAGGAGGGGCCGGCCCGCGCGGTGCTGCCCGCCGGCTATTTCGGCGCCTCGCGCCTCGCCATCGCGCCGGGGGAGAGGCTCCACTCCGTCACCATGGAAAGCGGCCGCATCGCCATCGCCGTCGGCAGCGACAATGCGGAAGCCGTCATTCTGGTCGATGCGAAGACGGGCGAGGAACTCGGCCGCATCCTGCTCACGCCGATGTCGGGCTTTGCGGCAGCGGAATAGCAAGTCTCTCTGTGTGCGGCGGCCTGTCCTCCCACCCGCCCCTGGGGGCGGGTCGAGAAATTCGAGCTTGCGAAGAATTTCTCGGGGCGGGGGGCGTCATCCGCTGGAGCCCCCGCCCCGAAATTTGATGCGCTGCGCTTTCAAATTTCGACCCTCCCCGAGGGGAGGGTGGGAAGAGCCTCCTCGCAATGACGACGTATGGCAGCCGAGCCGCTCCCCTCACACCGGCGTATAGACCACCAGTTTCAGCCCCGGCTCGTCATTCGGCTGGAAGCTCGCATAGTCGAAGCGGAGCCTGCCAAGCGTCGGGTGCGCGAGTTCGTTGCGCCCCGCCGCCACCTCGCGGATGTCGTGTGCCTTCCACCAGGTGTCGAATTCCGCGCTCTCGCGGGTGAGCCGCGCCAGCAGCGCCGCGAAGGCGGGGTCGCCCGCCCGGAGGTCGTGCGTCCTGCGGAATTCCGCTACCATGCGTTTCGCCTCCCCCTCCCAGGCCGCGCCGAAGAGGCGGCGCGCCGCTTTCCCGGTCAGCATGTTGAGGAGGATGTTGCGGTCTTCGGGCGCGGTGCGGCTGAAAGCGAATATCCGGTCCGCCGCCTCGTTCCAGTGCAGCACCTCCCAGCGCCGCCCGGTCACACAGGCGGGCTGCGTCAGGCTCTCCACCAGGCGGCGCACGCTTTGCGGCACTTCCTCGGGCGCGAGGCGCCGCCGGTCGCCTCCCGCGGCCAGCGCCTTCAGATGCGCGTGTTCCGCCTTGTCGAGCATGAGCGCGCGGGCGAGCGCGTCCACTGTCGTCGGCGAGGGGCTCACCGTGCGGCCCTGTTCGAGGCGGATGTACCAGTCGGTGCCGATGCCCGCGCGTTCGGCCACCTCCTCGCGGCGAAGCCCCGCCGTGCGCCGTCTTCGCCCTTCCGGCAGGCCCAGCGCTTCGGGCGTCAGCCTTTCGCGGCGCGCCCGCAGGAGGAGGGGATATCCCGCGTTTTCTCGCGACATTTTGGTGACATTTCGATGACAGCTACCCCCGGCTTATCCCCGGGCCGGGTCATTTCCCGTGCAAAATCAATGAGTTGTGGTGTTCCGGCGCCGGGGTGCGCGCAGCGTTACGCTGCTACGTGCGATTGACGCCGCAAACGCAAAACCATCGCCCGCGAATTCGCCAGCGATTTCAATGTCTTGGGGGGAGGGAGGGTGCCGCCGGCGCCGGGGGAGGAGGGAGGATGGCGCCGGCGGCATTCTGAAATCTATCGGTCGGGGAGGAGGTCGACCGACGTTTCGTGTACAAATATCGGCCGCGGGTGACAGTTTGTCAATTGTCTTTTTGTTGCGTTGCAAAAATTTAACATGGATTGGGATGCGACCAGATTGCATCGTAAGCTATTGATATACCTAGCGTAAACTTGAGCAATGCGGAGTTTTGGACCGCAAAAAGGCGCCGGGTGCGGTCGAATGACGCAGTGCGGGGCGCATGTTTTAGGGGGTAACCCCTAGGTTTTGGGCCGTGTTTCAGATTGCTCTTGCGCGGCCTTCCAAGGCGTCCTAGAAGGAGCGCCCGAACTGGTCCGTCCCCTTCGTCTAGCGGTCCAGGACGTCGCCCTCTCACGGCGAAAACAGGGGTTCGAGTCCCCTAGGGGACGCCACTTCTTCCAATAAAATCAAATACTTGATTTCAGATGTAGGCGGCTGCCGCCTGCATCGCGAGGCCGATTGCCGCGCCCAGCCAGAGCACCACGATCGACAGCAGGCCGATGGTGAAGCCAGTCGAGCGCTTCAGCGCCTCCGCATAGTAGCCGCGGGCGTAAACCACTCTGCCGATTGGGAAAATCACGCCCACAAGCGCGGCCCACAGGTCGCCGATGGTCAGCGCGAAGAGCCAGAGCGCCGGCAGGAAGAGGATCAGCACTTCCGTCGTGTTGCCCTGGACGCGCAGTACACGGAGGAAGTCGTCCGGGCCGTCCATGCGCGGCGCCGGAATCCCGAATGTTCCCCGTGCCTTACCGACCTGGAAGGCCATCCAGAAATAGACCGCAAGCGCGACCAGCGTGACGAGCCCCGTCAGCGGATAGGCGAAAGGCGTCATGGCGAATCTCCCTCATGCGTTGCCCGTGTAAAGGAGAGCAGCTTGCGGTGATTCCGGCAAATAAAAGAAGAGGTTGCGAGGCGCGTCCGTCAGTGCGCGACGCCCGCCTCGAGCGCGCGGATGCGTTCGGCAAGGGTCGGGCCGCTGGCGGGGGCCTCGTCTTCGTTGTCCTCGTCGCGTCGCGCGATGCCTTCAGGCGTTCCGTCGATCTTGGCAAGAAGGGAGGCCTTCACCTCGGCGAGGGTGCGCGCGTCCTCGTCTTGCTCCTCGGGGCTGTAGGGCTCAAGTGCTTGTGGCACATGGCTTTCTGCCGCCGGAGCGGCCGGCGTTTCGAGCGTGGCAAGCTCTTCCCGCGCCGCTTCGTAGTGCCGGGCCTCGGCGGCGAGCGCCTGTTCGAGGCCGCTCAGTTCGCGGCTCGCCGCCGCCACGCTCGCGGCGCGTTTCGCGGTTTCGGCTGCGGCCGTATCGATCCGTTCGCGCAAGGCGGCGAGGGCCGAGCGGAGCCTCTCTCCCTCGTCGCGCAGCGCATCCGAATCGGCTGAAAGCTGCGCCTTTTCCAGTTCGAGTGCTTCATTCGCGGCTGTGAGCCTGGCGCTTTCGGCGCGCAGGTTCCGGATCTCCGCCTGCAGCGGCGCGAGCTCGCGTTCATGGCACTGGAGCAGCCTGTCGAGTTCTGCCTGGCGGTCCTCAGCGGCATCCGTGTCCGCTGCGTCGTCCGGGGCCATCTTGCGAAGCGTCACGGTGACGGCCCGACGCCATACGAATTGCGCGCCGATCAGCGCGAAAAGCGTTGCGATGAGGAATCCGAGCGCAATCAGCATCAGGCTTTCGATCATGGAAATCTCGCTTCGCCCGTCCTTTGCGTCAGCTGCGCCTGCGGCCTTGGAAAACCCGCAGAGACTGCCAGAAAAGCATCCTGCCTTCTACCATACGACCGGACGGGCGGGGATTTTGCGCCGGCCCTGTGTCAGAAAGGCAGCCACTCGCGCGACTTCGTGTATTTCAGATAACCGACCGACGCGCCGAGCCTCAAACCTACACCGGCGCGCATGGGGGCGAGCACAATGTCGTCGCGCTGCTGATAGTTGACCCCGATGCCGCCAATCAGATAGGCGCTGCCTTCGACGCCCGGGAAGCGCTGATAGATCGTCTCCCCATTGGGGAGGTTGTAGACCAGCGTGAAGACCTTCACGGCATCGCCGCCAAAATCCCAGCCGGCGCTCGGGCCCTGCCAGTAAACCTTCTGGCTGCCGCCATTTTTCATGACGAGGTTGCCCTGGCCATAGCGCAGGCCGATGACGAAAGCGCCGCTTGCCTCCTCCCCCTTGATATAGGCGTTCGGCTCGCCGTACTTCTCGAAGACACTATGCACGGCATCGGCCAGCCCTTTCGACACAGCGCCGAAGAAGTCGCCCGCTTCCTTGACGATCTCGTCTTCCTGATAGGTGTCGGAAGACTGGTCCTGTGTCTGGGCGAAGGCGGGCGCGGGCGCCAGAACGGCGAACGCTCCGGCGAGCAGTCCCAGCGAAAGGGCAACCGCTGAAAGGCTGCCCAATGTCCCAGCTTTCGCGGTGGGCCTCGGTTTCGCCTGGTGGACTTTGTCGCGCATGTGCCGTTCCTCTGTCATGTCGTGTAAAACCGCCATCGAATCGCCGTCAATTGATGCAAACTCTAACGCAGAATCTCTGGCGCTGCGGCCTAGCGATAGTGTCCGCACAGGATGGCGAAACGGTGACCGGAAAAGGGCATATCGACTCGGGCAAGGCTGCGGACGGTGCCGGATGCTGAAATCGTGGAAGGCGCGCCTCGTCGCGATATCGGCTGTTCTCCTTGTTGTGTTCGCTGCCAGTCTTGTCTGGCTCTGGGCCGAGCGGGCGGCGCTGGCGGAGCGTGTCATCGGCCGAGCGCTCGCGGACCGAGGTATCTCGCCCATCTCCTTCAGCGTCGGTTTTATCGGTCTCCGGAGCATTTCGCTTTCCGGCATCGTCATCGGTGATCCCGCCGCGCCCGATGCCGCGGCAAGCAGCGTGACGGTCACCTACTCCCTCGGCGAGCTTCTCTCGGGGGAGGTCCGTTCGGTCGAGGTAGAGGAAGCGAAACTTCATGTGACGCTTACGCAGGAAGGCCTCTCGCTCGGCTCGCTCGACCCCCTGCTCGAGGGCGAGGGCGGGGGCAGGCTCGTCCTGCCGCCGGTTTCGGTGCAGGACGCAGTGCTGACGGCAACCACGCCCTATGGCGAATTCACCTTCACCGGCCCGGTTTCCATTCGGCCGGAGGGCGAAGCCATCCTCCTGTCCTCCGCCGCGCTGCGGATCGTCGAGGTTGCGGACGAGCCGCGTTTCGCACCGCTCGTCGCAGCGGGGCATATGCGTCTTGAAGGGAAAAGACTCGGCTTTGCCGCATCCGTCGACAGTGTCGTCGATGAGGACATCCGCATACCACTCGCCAAAGCGGAGGGGGTTTATGACGGCGAAACACGTGTGGGGCGGGCGACGGCGGAAGGCGCGCTGACTTTTGCCCCCGAGGGGCTCACGCCCGCGACGATCGCTCCCGTGTTCCGCTCTCTCTATCTCGATATCGGCGGCGACGTTGCATATCGCGCTGCCGTGGATGTGAACGGCGGGGATATTTCCGTTGCCGCTACTGCCGATCTCGGCAATTTCTCGCTTAACCAGACTGCCGCCGGCTCTTTTGCCTTCACGGGAAAGGTCGAAGCGACAGGCGGCCTCGATGGTGGAACGCTCACGCCTGTTCGTATGGAACTGGAGGGCGTGAAGGTTGTCGATCTTGCGCCGTCGGAGCGTTTCGCGCCGCTGCGCGTCGAAGGTCCGGTGGAATATGCCCAAGGCTCTCTCTCTGCCAATCTCGTCTTGCGCAGCGCCTTGCCCTCGATAGCGGGCGCGCGTCTTGCCAATGTAAAAGCAAGCTACGACGTCCCCGCGGGGCGGGGACAAGTTCGTGCGAATGGCGACCTCGCCTTCACGCCGGGCAAGCTCGAACTTCAGACCTTGTTGCCGTCGTTCAAAGGCATGATCGCGCGCATGAGCGGCAGTCTCTCCTATAGTGCCAATGCGGACCTGAAAGACGGGAGCTTGGCGAGTTCCGGCGTGGCGAAACTCAACAACCTTGGCTTCACCGCCTCCGCCGCAACGGTCGAAGGCGTGAACGGAACGGTGTCGCTTTCAAGCCTGCTGCCGCCTCGGACGAAAGGCGTGCAGACGTTGAAAGTCGGCATGTTGCAGGCGGGCGTGCCTCTCGAGAACGGAACGGTTGCCTTCGAGATGGGCAGGGCAGGGCTTCGCATCGTCGATGCGAACTGGCCGTTTGCGGAGGGAAGGCTTGTTCTCGTCTCGTCGAGCGCATCGGTTACCGCGGGGAACGCGGAGTTTCTTTTGTCCGTGAATGATGTCGATCTTTCCGCGCTGATCGATATGGTCGAGGTGCCGGGGCTCAAGGCGACGGGCCGCATCAGCGGGCAGGTGCCGATCGCGATCAGAAATGGTGATCCGATCCTGCTCGATGGCAATATCTCGGCAAAGGACAATGGTGTTATCGTCTATCGCGGCGATGCGACAGAGGCGGTTGCGACGGAGCAGACGAAGCTCCTTACCGATGCGCTGCGGAACTTTCACTACACGGAACTCGCGGGCGGACTTTCGGGAAATGCGAATGGTGAGCTGGTGCTTCGCCTCTCGCTCAAAGGGGCCAATCCGGACCTCTATGACGGGTATCCCTTCGCCATCAACGTGAAGCTCGAGGGATCGCTTGCGGACCTCCTTCGGCGTGGTACCGTTGGGTTTCGGCCGCTCGAGCTGATCAAAGAGCAATCGAAAGGGGCGGTAAAGCCGCCCGCAAACAAGACGGAGCCGTGAGCTTGCAGCACAGGAAGCTTCCAATGCCGCCCATTTTCTCCAGATTTGTGCTGTGCGCCGCGCTGGGGACGTCGCTCGTGCTGTCGGGCTGCAACCCCACGGTGAAGATCGAGGCGCCGGACAAGCCCATCGAAATCAATCTCAACGTCAAGATCGAGCAGGAGGTCCGGGTACGGGTCGAACGCGATCTTGACGAGCTGCTCGCCGAAAATCCGGATCTGTTCTGAGGAAGACACGAGACATGCGCCCATTCATGAAATCCGCTCTGCCGCTTTTCGCGCTTCTGTTCTCCCTCGTTATCGCGGGGCCTGTCCTTGCCATCGATCTCGATTCCGCGAAGGCCCAGGGATTGGTCGGCGAAAAGCTGAATGGCTATGTCGGCATCGTGACGGCGACACCTGCTCCCGATCTCAAGGCGATGGTCAACGACATCAATCTTCGCCGCCGTGCTTCCTATCAGGCGATCGCAGCCAAGACACCGGGTGCGACGCTCAACGCCGTTGAGAAGCTCGCGGCGGAAAAGCTCATCGCCAAGACGAAGTCCGGGCAATATGTCGAAACGGCACCTGGCACGTGGACGAAGAAGCCCTGAGCCTGTCCCGTTACGGTACGCGCTGGCATTCCGCCTCCGGCTGGCACATAAAAATCCCCGAATGATGCGCGGTAGCGACCGGACCGCTTGTTTCGCGGCGGCATGCGCCTTGCACTTTCAAACGTGCAAGCATTTCCGCCAGCATCGAGTATCGCATGGCGGGGCCGGCGCGAGCCCTCGACGGTCGGGGGGCCAGTTCGCGGTTTGCGCCGGCCAGCTTGCCTTTCTCCGACGGCCTCGACAGCACCAGGCCCCGGACCGGATTTCGATCCGGTCCGGGGACCAGGAGATCGCCTATTCCTGTTTTGTCAGGCGGGGGCGCCGCGCGCCACGAAGAAGGGATTGTCGAGCCCGCGCTCGATCTTGCCGTAGAGAAGCGGGGCGCCATCGAGCTGAGTGACGTTGCCGCCAGCTGCAAGAAGGACGGCATGTCCCGCGGCCGTGTCCCATTCCATGGTGCGGCCATGGCGGGGGTAAAGGTCTGCTTCCCCGGCTGCGACAAGACAGAACTTGAGCGACGATCCCGCCGCCAGAAATTCCTTCACCTTGTAGAGACTGAGGTACTCGTCTGTTTTGGTGTCGCGATGTGTGCGGCTTGCAATGACGACGAGTCCGTCTTCGGCCGGCTTGCGCGCGGCGATAGGCTTCGGTGCACCGGCTTTCGCCTTGCCATCCGCGCTCGGCGCTACCGCCTGCTCGAAAGCATGCCCAGCGCCATAGCCGAAGAACATCCGATCCTTTGCGGGGGCGTAGACGACGCCGGCAACCGGTATGCGTTCCTCGATGAGCGCTATGTTGACTGTGAATTCGCCGTTCTTGTTGATGAATTCCTTGGTCCCGTCCAGCGGGTCGACGAGGAAAAAGCGGTGACCGATCTCGGGGATGTGCCCGCCCGCCGCAGCCTCTTCAGAGACGACCGGTACATCGGGAATGAACTTTCTCAGGCCCTCGAGGATGATCGCTTCGGCATCTCGGTCCGCGGCCGTTACAGGGCTCTTGTCTTCCTTGTGGATGACCTCGAATTCCGAATGATAGTGGTCCATGATGGCTGCGCCCGCCATGAGGGCGATCCGCCGCAATTCCTCGGTGAGGGCGGCTCGGTCGGAAATCAGGCTCGTCAATTCGTCGTTCCCTGGAATGTTCTGGCCGGACCGGGCAGAGGCGCGCACGACCGGCGAAGGCTGGTTTGGGCCGCCGGGGCTGGCATTGACGGCGGCGCGATGCTATCAGGCTTTCTAGGCTTTTAGGGGTTCTGGGGCAAATCGATATGACGGAAACGACAGATGTCTCCGCGTTGGAGCTCGCTGCCTTGATGTGCAGTCGCGTCTGCCACGACGTGATCAGCCCGGTGGGTGCGATCACGAACGGGCTGGAGGTGCTTGCCGACGAAGACGATCCGGAGATGAAAGCTCATGCGATGGAGCTCATCACCAAAAGTGCGGCACAGGCATCGGCCAAGCTTCAGTTTGCGAGGCTCTGTTTCGGGGCTGCCGGATCGGCGGGCGCCGAACTCGATCTGCAGGACGCGAAGGCGGTTGCCGAGGGGCTGATGATGGGCGAGCGGGCGGCCCTTGTGTGGGAAGCCCCGGCGGCCACCATCGGCAAGGACTATGTGAAGTTGCTACTCAATATGGTCCTTATCGGCATGGCGGCGATTCCGCGCGGCGGTGAGGTTGCGGTCACGGTCGAAGGCGACATGGCGAAGCCGACGCTGCGTGTGCGCTCAACCGGCCAGGCAGCTAGGGTGCCTGAGGAGACGGCGAAGTTCCTGAGCGGACGCGATCCGGACAGGTTTCTCGATGCACGCGCCGCGCAGCCTTACTTTACCGGCCTCGTTGCGCGGTCTCTTGGCCTCTCGATCAATGCGCATATGGAGAACGATGTCTTCGTGATCGAAGCCGCGTTCGCGGACGGCGGCGCCGGCGTTTAGCGGCGAAAGCAGAACGGCAATGAAAAAGGGCGCCCGGTGGGCGCCCTTTTGCATTCGATGCAACCGTTTTGCCGGTCAGGCGGAAGCCTTCGCGGGCATGCTGCCTTCGGAGGGGTCGCGCAGCACGTAGCCGCGTCCCCATACGGTTTCGATATAGTGATCGCCGCCAGTGGAGGCTGCGAGCTTCTTGCGCAGCTTGCAGATGAAGACGTCGATGATCTTGAGTTCCGGCTCGTCCATGCCGCCATAGAGATGATTGAGGAACATCTCCTTCGTCAGCGTCGTGCCCTTGCGAAGCGACAGCAACTCCAGCATCTGATATTCCTTGCCCGTCAGATGAACCCGGTTGCCCTCAACCTCGACCGTCTTGGTGTCGAGATTGACCGTGAGCTTGCCCGTGTTGATGACCGACTGGGAATGCCCCTTGGAACGGCGGACTACGGCGTGAATGCGGGCGACGAGCTCGTCCTTGTGGAAGGGCTTCGTCATGTAGTCGTCGGCGCCGAAGCCGAGGCCTCGGACCTTGTTCTCGATGCCGGCGAGGCCGGAGAGAATGAGAATGGGGGTGGTGATCTTGCCGACCCGCAGCGACTTCAGAACGTCGTAACCGCTCATGTCGGGCAGGTTCAGGTCGAGCAGGATGATGTCGTAATCGTAAAGCTTACCGAGATCGACCCCTTCTTCACCGAGGTCGGTGGTGTACACATTGAAACCATCCGACTTGAGCATCAGCTCGATGCTCTGCGCTGTCGCGCTGTCGTCTTCGATGAGCAGAACTCTCATTGGTCCCCCTCTCGGCGATGCTCAAATGCCCTCAATCGCCGACGGTTTGGTTAATCCATGTTTCGGACCATAAGGCGATTTGGTTAACAAAGGTTAATCGGAATGAAAAAATTTAGAAAATTTTATGGGTCGGCACCTAAGCCTCTGCCCTGACTCATTCTTTCCGGATTTTGGCTAGGATAACAGCCCGTCAATGTGACTGTTTTCGGCACCTGCCTCCGGTTCGCATCGGCTGACATTTCCCCATTTCAGGGTTTACGCCGTCTTAAAGTCTTCGCGTCAAACTGCGCCTATCGGACAGGTGGGAAATGAGATTTCCCCATAATTTAGTGGCAGGCGGACGTACCGCAGCAGAAGAGGCCCGAAGCCAGTGCAGGCATTATTGGCGGAAATAGGCGCGCTTGCCGAGGTGAAGCATTATGGGCGCGTCGTCAGCATTCAGGGGCTGATGGTCGAAGTTGCCGGGCCGCTTCACGCCATGGGCGTCGGCAGCCGGCTGGCAGTATATACGCGCGCAGGGGAAGAGGTGATCTGCGAGGTCGTTGGCTTCCGGGATAACCGCGCGCTCTGTCTTCCCTTTGGCGCGCTCTCGGGCATCGGCGTCGGCTGCAAGGCCGTCCTTTCGTCCGAAGAGCCGCATATTTACCCTTCGAATGCCTGGCTCGGACGCGTCGTGAATGCGATGGGCGAGCCGATTGACGGCAAGGGACCGATCGCACAGGGGGCGCTGCCCTATCTCTTGCGGAATATGCCGCCAGCCGCCCATACGCGCCAGCGCGTGCGCGGCAAGGTCGATCTCGGCGTCCGCGCCCTCAACACCTTCACCACCTGCTGCCGCGGCCAGCGCATGGGCATTTTCGCGGGCTCCGGCGTTGGCAAGTCGGTGCTGTTGTCGATGCTGGCGCGAAACACGGCATGTGACGTGTCCGTCATCGGCCTTATCGGCGAGCGTGGCCGCGAAGTGCAGGAATTCATCGAGGACGATCTCGGACCGGAGGGGCTCGCGCGCTCGATCGTCGTTGTTGCGACATCCGACGAGCCGGCGCTGATGCGCCGCCAGGCAGCTTACATGACGCTGAGCCTTGCCGAATACTTCCGCGATCTCGACAAGAATGTGCTTTGCATGATGGATAGCGTCACCCGCTTTGCCATCGCACAGCGCGAGATCGGCCTTTCTACCGGCGAGCCGCCGACGAGCAAGGGTTACACGCCGACCGTCTTCGCGGAATTGCCGAAGCTTCTCGAGAGAGCAGGGCCGGGCACAGGCACCGGCAGCATCACGGGGCTTTTCACGGTGCTCGTCGACGGCGACGATCACAATGAGCCCGTCGCCGACGCGGTTCGCTCGATCCTCGACGGCCATATCGTCATGGAACGCTCGATCGCCGAGCGGGGACGTTACCCTGCCGTGAACGTACTCAAGTCCGTTTCGCGAACCATGCCCGACTGTAATGCGCCCGAGGAAAACGACCTCATTCGCCGTGCCCGGGCGCTGATGGCGACTTATGACGACATGGAAGAGCTGATCCGGCTTGGCGCGTACCGTCCGGGTTCGGACGCTCAGGTCGATGAGGCCATCCATTACCAGCCTGCGCTCGATGCTTTCCTCGCGCAGCGCAAGGGCGAATCCTGCACTCTTGCCGATGGCTATGCGGCGCTGGCGGACATACTTCGCGATGGTCCGCAGACTTCCGGGGAGACTGAGTGATGCGGAACCGCGAATCTCTCATCCGCCTTCACAAGTTCCAGGTGGACGAAAAGCGGCGCAAGGTGGCCGAGCTCGAACTCATGCTGGCCGAGTTTCGGCAGCGCGAGCGCGATCTCGAGGCGCAGGTCCAGGAGGAGCAGCGTAAGGCGGGAATCTCGGATGTCGCCCACTTCGCTTATCCGATGTTCGCCAAGTCGGTAATCCGGCGCCGGGAAAATATCCTCGAGTCGATCGAGGGAATCGAGCGTCAGCTCGAGTCTGCGAAAGAGGAACTGGCCGGTGCGTTCCGTGAGCTCAAGAAGTATGAGTTGCTCGAAGGCAGCCGGAAGCGGAAGATTCGCAAGGAAACGATGCGGATCGAGCAGGCAGAGCTCGATGAAATCGCGCTAACGATTCACCGCAGGCACTAAGTTTCTCAAAACGACTTTCCGCCGCTTGCCGGCGCGGGCTAACATAGCCGCGAATGTAACAAATCGCGGTTCACACCCATGCCTTCTTTCGATATCGTCTCCAAAACCGATCTTGCCGAGATCGACAACGCGCTCCAGAACGTGGCGCGCGAAATCAGCCAGCGCTACGATTTCAAGGGTTCGAACTGTTCAGTCGAACGCAAGGAGCATGAGCTGACCATTCTTGCCGACGATGATTTGAAGTTGAAGCAGATGCATGAGCTTCTGCAGGGGCACCTCGCACGCCGCCAGATCGAATCCGGCATCCTCGACTACAAGGAGCCCGAGAAGGCGGCAGGCCAGAGCGTGCGCCAGAAGGTCGCCATTCGCGAGGGAGTCGACAAGGAGCTGGCCAAGCGCATTGTGAAGGATATCAAGGGATCGGGCCTGAAGGTACAGGTGGCGATTCAGGGCGATGAGCTTCGCGTCACCGGCAAGAAGCGGGACGACCTCCAGGCCACGATCCAGTTCGTGAAGGGGCTGAAGATCGAGCAGCCCCTCCAGTACGAGAACTTCCGCGATTAGCCGCGGAAGAAGAGACGCCGGACGAGATAGATCAGGCTGATTGCGATCAGATAGCCGACGAAGCGGATCGCGACGAGCTTGAGCACCTCGAGATCGAGATAGTCAGGCAGCGGATTGGCCGCACCCGCATAGAAGTTGCGTCCGAGGTTGACGAGTTCGTGAACGACCGTCGCGCCCAATGAATAGACGAATATGCGGTTGTACCGGCTCATGAGCACCGCCGCGATCAGCGCGATGACCAGGCCCTGAATCGAATTGACCGTGTCGAAGCCCATGCGCGCCCATGCGAGCGCTTCGTTCAGATAGTTCGAGAATTCCATCTTGTCCCCCTCAAGCGTTACCGACGGGAGAGCCCCTCTCCCGGCATGACGGACCGCCCAGCCACCACGCAGGTGCCGTCCGTCAAGTATCGGGAGAGCCTATCCCAAAATGAGACGAGGTCTAGCGTTTTACGCAGCGAAAAGCTCCGCCTGCGTCGCAAAACCGTCATCAATGCACGGGGCGGCGATGGCCGGCTGCTGCTGGAGTTCGGCAAAATGGGCGGGAACGCGCGCGTGGGGTGGTTAATGCGAGGGGCAAGATGCCGATCCGTCGCCGCCCCCCATTCATCACACGTTACCGACAGTCCGCAGCCGGATGCGGGGATGGATTTCGTTCTGCGACATGACGAATGTCTGCGGGCGGAAGCGCTCGATGATAGAGCGTACATACGGGCGAATGCCGGGACTGGTGAGCAGAACCGGTACCTCTCCGGCACGCGCGGCATCCTCGAAACGATCGCGCATGGATGCGATGAACTCCTGGAGAACCGACGGCTGCATGGCGAGCTGCTTTTCCTCGCCCTGTCCGACGAGCGACTCCACGAATGCCTGTTCCCAGCGCGGCGAAAGTGTGACGAGCGGCAAGGCATTGTCTCCGTCCATATGTGCGGCGCATATCTGACGGGCAAGGCGCGCACGGACATGCTCGGTGATAAGCGTGAGGCTTTGCGTGTGGCCGACCGCTTCCGCAATGCCTTCCATGATCGTCGGCAGGTCGCGGATCGAGATGCGCTCGGTAAGCAGCGTCTGCAGTACACGCTGGATGCCCGTAACCGTTATCTGCGAGGGGACGAGATCGTCGACGAGCTTCTTGTGCTCCTTGCCCAGTTCGTCGAGCAGCTTCTGCACCTCCGCATAAGAGAGAAGGTCGGCCATGTTGTCCTTGATGATCTCGGTGAGATGCGTCGTGAGCACCGTCGGAGGATCGACCACCGTGTAGCCGCGGAAGGATGCTTCCTCGCGCAAGCCTTCGTCGATCCAGGTCGCGGGCAATCCGAATGCCGGCTCCGTCGTGTGAAGGCCGGGGAGCTGGATTTGCCCGCCATGCGGATCCATTACGAGAAGCTGGCCGACATAGACGTCGCCTCGACCGGATTCGACTTCCTTCACGCGGATGACATAGCTGTTCGCCTCGATCTGGACATTGTCCAGGATGCGGACGGAAGGCATGACGAAGCCCATGTCGCTCGCGATCTGACGGCGCAAGGCCTTGATCTGGTCGGTGAGCTTCTGATGGTCCTTGCCGTTGATGAGCGGTAGCAGCGCATACCCGATCTCGAGGCGCAGCTCGTCCATCTTGAGTGCGGTGCTGATCGGTTCCTCGGCCACGGGCTTTGCTTCCGCTTCCTGAGCCTCGGCAAGGTCGGCATCGTCCTGGCGCTTCTTGCGCGTCTTCGTCAGATAGAAGGCGAGGCCGCCGGATGCTCCGGCGAGCAGAAGGAAGGGGATTGCGGGAAGGCCCGGCAGAAGCGCCATGGTGCCCATCACGAAGGAGGACATGCCGAGTGCTTGCGGGTAGCCAGAGAGCTGATCGAAGAGGGCTTCGTCGGCGGCCCCTTCGACGCCCGCCTTCGATACGAGAAGGCCCGCGGCAGTCGACACGATGAGCGCGGGAATCTGGCTTACGAGGCCGTCGCCGACGGTGAGCAGCGTGTAGGTGTGAGCGGCATCGCCAAAGCTCATACCATTCTGCGCGACGCCGATCACGATGCCGCCGATCACGTTGATGAAGGTAATGAGAAGGCCTGCGATCGCGTCGCCGCGGACGAACTTCGAGGCGCCGTCCATGGCGCCGAAGAAGGAGCTTTCGTTCTCCAGGTTCGTGCGGCGTTCGCGCGCCTGCTTCTCGTCGATGAGGCCCGCAGAGAGATCGGCGTCGATCGCCATCTGCTTGCCGGGCATGGCATCCAGGGTGAAGCGCGCCGCGACTTCCGCGATGCGGCCCGAACCCTTGGTGATGACGACGAAATTCACGATGACAAGGATCGCAAAGACGATAACGCCAATGACGAAGTTGCCCTGCATCACGAAATTGCCGAAAGCCTCGATGACCTTGCCGGCGCTGCCTGTGCCTTCGTGTCCCTGGCCGAGGATAAGGCGCGTGGAAGCGAGATTCAGCGCAAGACGCAACATTGTCGCAATGAGGAGGACAGTCGGAAAGGCACTGAATTCGAGCGGCTTCTGGATGAAAAGCGCCGTCATCAGCACGAGCACGGAGAAGGTGATCGAAATGGCGAGTGAGAAGTCGAGCAGGAAGGCAGGCAAGGGCAGGATGAGCACGACGATGATCGCCATGACGCCAAAGGCGAGGGCGAGATCGCCGCGCTTGGCGAGATCGGCCATCAGGCTACGCGGCGTCATTCCTGAGATGCCGAGACTGCCGAGCATTCCCTTTGCCGGCGCGGCGCTGCTTGCATCACTCATTCATTGAATCCCTGGAACTGCGTTCCTGAAAAGGCGTGGGGTCTGAGAAGTCAGCCGAACTGGGGACGGGCTTCGCCGGGCGTCGGTATCTGGATGCCCTGCTCGCCGTATTCCTTGAGTTTGTTCCGCAGGGTGCGGATCGAGATGCCGAGGATGTTGGCGGCGTGAGTCCGGTTGCCGAAGCAATGATCGAGCGTCTGGAGGATGAGGTCCTGCTCCACTTCCGCGACCGTCTTACCGACGAAGGCGCGGGAGGCGGCATCGGCTGCCGCCGCCGCTTTCTGGGCGACGCCGTTGAGTGGCGCGTCGTCGAGTCGCGTCCCGTCGGGCAGACGGATCGCATCGACATCGATCTCGGCAGCGGTGGAAAGAAGCACGGCACGGTGCATGGTGTTTTCGAGTTCGCGTACATTTCCCGACCAGCGATGCTGACCGAGGAAGCGACGAGCCTCCGCTGAAATCGTCTTCTGAGCGAGGCCGTTCTGCTTGGCGTAGCGCGCCGCGAAATGGTCCGCCAGCGCGACGATGTCGGCCGGACGCTCTCGAAGGGGCGGGAGCTGGAGATTGACGACATTCAGGCGGTAGAAGAGGTCTTCACGGAAACGTCCCGAACGGGCTTCGGCCTGCAGGTCCCGGTTCGAGGTCGCAATGATGCGGATGTTGACTTTGACGGGTGTCTTTCCGCCGACGCGATCGATCTCGCGCTCCTGAATGGCACGAAGCAGTTTTGCCTGGAGGCGTATGTCCATTTCGCTGATTTCATCGAGCAGCAGCGTACCGCCGTCGGCTTCCTCGAACTTGCCAATGCGCCGAGCGACCGCGCCTGTGAATGCGCCTTTCTCATGGCCGAAGAGTTCCGACTCCAGCAGATTTTCCGGAATGGCAGCGCAGTTCACCGAGATGAACGGCTTGTCGCGCCGAAGCGAGCGACTGTGAACGTAGTGCGCGATGACTTCCTTACCCGTGCCGGATTCGCCGGTGATGAGGATCGACGCCTCGGAAGGAGCAACCTGATCTGCGAGCTTCACGACCGAGGCCATCTTCTGGTCCTGGAAGATGAGGGCGTGACTTTCATCGGCAACAGCCGAAAGCACGGCGGCGATGAGATCGGCGTCGGGGGGCAGCGGGATGTACTCCTTCGCGCCGGCCCGGATGGCATTCACAGCGGCGCGGGCGTTCGTCTCGACGCCGCATGCGACAACAGGGATACAGATGTGCTCAGCCTGAAGGCGGGAGATGAGGTTCTCGATGTCCATCGCAACATCAACCATCATCAGATCGGCGCCGCGCCCTGCGCGCAGTGTCTCGATCGCCTGGTCGACGGTCTCCGTATGGGTCACCTTGGCGCCCTTCGCCATCGCCATTTTCGTGGCGGTGGAGAGCTGTCCGTTCAGGGTTCCGACGATCAGAAGGCGCATGTGCGGCTCCTCTACTTTCTCTATCTCAGATTTCGGTTTTCGGGTTCAGATCGATCCAGCGTCAGACGAGGCCGCCTTTGACGATTTCCGTCATCGTGACGCCGAGCCGATCGTCTACCACCACGACTTCGCCGCGTGCGACGAGCCTTTCGTTGACGTAGATGTCGATGGCCTCGCCGACCTTGCGGTCGAGCTCGACGATCGCGCCTCGTCCGAGCTTCAGCAGGTTCGACACCTCGATGTGAGTTTTGCCGAGGACGGCCGAGACATTCACGGGGACATCGAAGACCGCCTCGAGGTCCTGTGCCGTTCTCGCGACATCTTCCTCCTCCTGCGCGACTTCGGTCTCATCGAGAGAGGAGGCAACCTCGGCATCGGCGAGATCGGGAAGCGCGACTTCTTCGTCCTGGTCGGCCATAGTGAGAACTCCTTCAGATGTCTGTTGTTACCGCTCGTCTCGGCCCGCTTCGTGGGGCTCGTGCATGGCGAGTGAATTTTCCTGTCCGGTTTTCATCGTTTCGATGTGCCGGGCGATGATCTCGGAGATTTCGCGCTCGATTTCCTCGCGGTTTCGGGCAACGCCACCGTCAGCCCACTCAACCACGCAGTCGCCTTCGGCCATTGCCGGTTCGCCGAGAAGAATGATGCGACCTGTCAGGCCCCGTTCCATTGCCATACGGTCCACTGTCTCCTTCATGCGGTCGACGAGCGATGCGGAAACGCGCAGCAGGATATGAGGCTCACGGTTCAGGTGAGCGAGGCAGTCCCGAAGCAGGGCTTCGATCTCGATTTCCGGTCGTGTGGCGATGAGTGCCGGAGCGAGTTTGCGAGCGACTTCGAGAGCGAGTTCGGAGGCTTCACGTTTCGTGGATGCGATATGGCTGTCGAGGGCTGCGAGGAGGCTGGCTGCACTCTGGGAGAGCTGCGCCATGGTGTCACCAAGCTGACGGTCGGCCTCGACTTCAGCGTCGTGGCGGCCTTGCGCCTGCCCGGCGATAAAGCCTTCCCTGCGCGCAGCCTCGACATCCGCCTCGGTGAAGGCAGGCGACGACGGAGTCTTGGTGACGGGTCGCCTGGACTTGTCGCCGAAGTGTGTGTCGAAGGTGAACTTCACTGCCTGTTTCATACCGTTGATCCGGATGTCCCTTGTCTATGCCGGTCAGTAAATGAGTTCGTTGTCGGAGCTGTCGGAGGCGATCATGATCTCGCCCTTGTTGGCGAGGTCCTTGGCGATGTTGACCATGGTTGTTTGAGCCTCATCGACATCCTTCAGACGGACAGGGCCCATCATTTCCATGTCTTCACGGAGTATCTTCGCAGCACGCTCCGACATGTTCGCGAAGAAGAGGTCGCGCAGCGCGTCGGACGCACCCTTGAGGGCGACAGCAAGCTTGTTCTTGTCGACAGCGCGCAGCAGCGTCTGTACCGAGCCCGGATCGAGGCGCCCAAGGTCTTCGAAAGTAAACATGAGCGCCTTGATGCGGTCGGCGGATTCGCGCGAACGCTCTTCCAGCGATGCGAGGAAGCGGCTCTCCGTCTGGCGATCGAAATTGTTGAAGATCTCGGCCATCAACTCATGGCTGTCACGCCGGTTGGTGCGCGACAGGTTGGACATGAACTCGGAACGAAGCGTCTGTTCGACCTTGTCGAGAATTTCCTTCTGCACGGACTCCATGCGCAGCATGCGGGTGACGACTTCGAGTGCGAAGTCTTCCGGCAGGCAGGCGAGGACCCGGGCCGCGTGCTCCGGACGAATCTTGGTGAGCACCACGGCGACGGTCTGCGGGTATTCGTTTTTCAGATAGCTCGCCAGGACGGCTTCGTTCACGTTGCCGAGCTTCTCCCACATGGTGCGGCCGGCGGGGCCGCGGATTTCGTCCATGACAGCGTTTACCCGGTCCTCGGGCAGGAAGCGCATGAGAAGACGTTCGGTCGACTCGTAGGAGCCAACCAGGGCGCCGGTGCCGGAGACCTTGGAGGCGAACTCAACGAGAAGCTTTTCGACGGTGCCGGCCTGCACCGAGCCGAGGGAGGACATGATCTGCGACATCTCGCGGATTTCATCCTCGTCGAGCATCTCCCAGAGAGGTGCAGCGTCGTCCGCGCCGATCGCGAGCATGAAGATCGCCGCCTTCTGCGGGCCGGTGAGGGTCTTTTCGTCCTTGATTTTCGGTGCCGTCGCCAATTTTCAGATCCTCAAGCGGTTTCGTGCAGCCAGCTGCGCACAATCGAGATGGATTCGTCGGGATGGCTCGATACGAGTTCGCCGATCTTCCGGACGGAAGACTGTTTCACCTTGCCGGCGACCTGCGCGATGTCGATCAACATGTCGTCGTTCAACTGATCCGGCGCGGGGAGCGCGCCAGAGAGAGCGTTTTCGTCTCCGGGACCGGCGAGTACAGACTGACCTTCGAACGCTCCACCACCGGAAACGCCCGGCAATGCGAGGCGTCCCGCGGCGCCGGCAAAGCCCCCCGTTTTCGCGAGAAGAGGACGCGCTACGAAGAAAATGGCAACGAGAGCAAGAACAGCAAGCACGGCAAGCTCGGCGAGGCGCATGATGTCCGCCCGCGTGAACCCCATGAAGCCCCCCGCCTCGTCGGTAGCGGCGGTGCCCGCATCGAGTTCGGGCCGTGCCGCGAATTGCAGGTTCACGACTTCCACCTGGTCACCGCGAGCCTCGTCAAAGCCCATTGCGGTTTTGATCAGCGCTTCGATCTTCTCGAGTTCCTGCTGGGAGCGCGGCGCATAGGTCACCGAGCCGTCCTCGCCCTCGACATAGGAGCCGTCCACCAATACGGCGACGGAGAGGCGTTTCACGCGACCTGGCTCCAGAACTTCGGTCTTGGTCGTGCGAGAAATCTCGTAGTTTACCGTCTCCTCGGTACGGTTCGCGGCCTCGCGAGCGCCGGACTCTGCTTCCGTCCCGCCGAGGTTGGCATTCGGCAGGTTGTTGCCGACGGTCACGCCATCATTCGCAGCGCCGTCGGCGCTGCTGGACGAGTCTTCCACGGTCTGCGTCGAGCGAACAACCTGACCATTCGGATCGAACATGTCCGACGTTTGAGTGATTCTGTTGTAGTCCATCTGCGCCGTCACTTCGACGCGAGCCTTGTCGACACCGACGACGCGCTGGACGATGTTTTCGAGGTGTGTGCGAAGCCTCGCTTCGTAGCCGGTGCGGCGTTCGTCGATGGAGCTTGCAAAGATTGCCTGGTTGTCGTCGCCGGCACCGCTTGCGAGCAACGTGCCGCGCTCATCGACGATGGAAACACGGCCGGGGGCGAGGCCGTCCACGGCGGACGCAACGAGGTACTGTATGGCCTTCACCTGCTGCGTGGAAAGTGCGTCGCGGCTGACCTTGAGGACGATCGATGCCGTCGGCTCGCGGCGTTCGCGAGAGAAGAGTTCCCGCTCGGGGAGAACGAGGTGGACGCGTGCGCCCTTGATGCCGTCGATCGCGCGGATGGTGCGCGCGAGCTCACCTTCCAGAGCGCGAAGATGGTTGATGTTCTGGAGAAAGCTCGTGGTGCCAAGGGCGTCGGCGTTGTCGAAGATTTCATAGCCAACCGTTCCGCCAGCAGGCAGCCCCTTCTCCGCCAGCATCATGCGCAGACGAAGAACGTCCGTCTGCGGCACGTAAATCATGCTGCCGTCGCCGCGCAGTTCGTAAGGCACCTTGGCTGCATCGAGTTCGGCGACCATCTTGGCGGCATCTTCCACGCCGACGTCGGAGAACAGGAGCGCCCTGGGTTCGGTTCCCAGACGCAGGCCGATGAAAGCAAAGAAAATCAGAAGGGCGACGGCGACCAGCCCGAGTGCCGCGAGGCGTACTACGCCCAGGGATCTGAGAAGATTCGAGAAGCTATTCACCAACCCACCTCTTGTGCCAGCGCGCAGGTCCGGGACCCTTTCCTGGATCCTGCCTTCGCGCGACATCAGGTAGCCGGCAAATCCTTTGCCCCCTCCAACCTCGATTCCTGTTGCCCAATCGAGGTTCCCCGTGCCGCTGGGCAAAAATTACCGCGTACGGCCTAAACAGATGCTTAACGCACACGGCAATTTTTGCCGGGTGGGAGGATGTGGAGGTCCAAGAGAAGAAAAAAGACGCCGGCGGAGGGAGGATCCGCCGGCGCCCGGAAAGACAGCAAGGACGCAGATACTATTCTATCTTACTGCCTGTACTGCTGAACCCTGGTAGCTCGAAGCCCGGCCAGGCCGTGCCGTTCGATGGAGCGCTGCCAGCTCAGAAATTCCTCGACCGTCAGCGTGTACCGGCGGCAGGCGTCGTCGAGGCTGATCAGGCCACCGCGAACGGCGGCCACGACTTCGGCCTTGCGGCGAATGACCCATCGCTTCGTATCCGGCGGTGGCAGGTCAGCAACAGTGAGCGGGCTCCCGTCGGGCCCGATCACGTAGTTGACCTTGGTGGTCTGGTGCTCACTCATCGAACTTTGGTCTCCGTGCTCTTCGCTTGTTTCAGAGCATAAGGACGCGACTTTAAAAAACGGCTAAGCGCGAGGATAAAATTTGCCCGGATTCAATGGGTTAGCTGTTCCATTGCGGGACGCGTGAACCAAGTTATGACCCTGTTTCCGGTGTCTTAACCGAAACCACCTGCGAGTAGCGGATCTGGGCGCCGTTCACCGTGAGGAGCGGATCGGTCGTGCTGAGATCGATCGCCGTCACGATGCCGGTTGTCCGCGTGTCCACAGCGACGGGCTGGCCGGTGGAGTCGTTCGCCACGATTTTCAGGAAGTAGGTGCCTTCGGACACTTCATTGCCCTGGCTGTCCTTTCCGTCCCAGGAGAACTGGTGATCGCCCGCGGCCGCGTCCATCTTCTCGGTATAGACGGTTGCGCCGTCGGCATTGATGACCTGGAGCGTGGTATCCGGGGCATCTTCCGCGACAGCAAAATTCCATGCCGCTTCGCCATCCGCCAGCAGGGCGCCGGTGCCCGACCCGGTAATCTCCTTGCCGAGGAGTGACACGGAGAGATTCGAGTTCTGAATCGAATAGGCGGTCAGCAGGGTCTCTAGGTTCCGGTTTGTCTGGATAGATTGTTCGACACCGGACATCTGCACGAGTTGCTGCGTAAACTGATCCGAACTCATCGGATTGGTGGGATCCTGATGTTGAAGCTGTGTCGTCAGGAGTTTCAGGAAAGTGTCGAAATTACCGGCCAGGGCGGCGGATGCCGTGGAGGACTGGCTGCCATTGACTGCCGCCTGAACGGCGGCTGAGGCGGATGCAATATCCATGAGTTGGGCCTTTCTGCGTCAGATGCGGATGTCGACGCCGCCATTCGTGGCGAGATTGATGTTGTAGATCGGCGCGAGCGGCGTCTCGGCATCGGCCTCGCCGGAGGCGGCGGCGGAGTTGCCGCCGCCGGCGAAATCGCGCTCGCCGCCATTGTCGTTCTGGTCGCGAAGGCTGAAGTTCAGACTGTCGTTGTCGGCATGCAGGCCTGCATTATTGAGTGCCTGCTGGAGGGCGCGTGCGTCGCGCTGCAGAAGGTCGAGTGTCTCGGGGCGGTCCACGGTCATATGGGCGGCGACATGTCCGTCCTTGCGCACTTCCATGCGCACGTCGATGCGGCCCATCTCGGGCGGGTCGAGGCGGATGTCGAAACGGTTCGTCCCCTTCTGGAGATTGCGTGCCATCTGGAGCGCGATGGTGTTCGCGGGGAGTTGCGTAGGCTGCGACTGGCCGGGCAGGGTGCCGATGCGGATGGTAGCGGCATTGCCGCCGGCGTTTGCCGATTGCTGGACCGTGGAGATGGGCATGTCGCCGCTATTGGCAGATGCGCCGGTGTTTACGCTCGTCCCCGGTGCTATCTGGGCCGCGGAAGTGACAGAACGAACTGTCGCCTGTCCTGTTGCCGGCGATGCGGCTGCACTCACCTGCGATGCGGTTTGATGGTCGCCCGATTTCCGTTCCGCGAGTTTCTCCGCTGCTTCCTGTCCGAGACCTTTTGCGGTCTTTTGCGACTTCGTTTCAGCGGCTTCCGCATCGGCGGTAGCGAGCTGCTCCTTCGCCGTGTCGTAGGCGGGTGAGGCCTGGGAGATGTTCTGCGCCTGGGACGGTACCTGCGACGCAGCCCGGCTTTGCGTTTTCCCCGCATCTGTGGCGGACGCCGTTTCCTCGCCAGGCTGACTTGCGGGCGCAACCTGTCCCTCTGTGTTCTCCATGCCGGCAGGCGCCGCCGCCTGCTGCGAAACGGCGTTGCTGGTTCCCTTGATCGCGACAGGAGCGGCCGGTGAAGTGCCTTTCTCCAATGTCTTCGTCGCAGCCGTGTCTGTTGTCGGGACGGCGGTAGCGGCAATCGCATCCGCGGATTCGTCCCCCTCCGCCTTGTCCGCCTCATTCTCTGCCGCGACTTGCTCGCTTTCCCCGGCTTCGACGGCGTCCTCGGTGGCAACCGCCATATCTTCCGGCATCGCTTCGGCAGGGAGGTCGATCCCTGCGTCCGAGGCCGGTGCGGTCTCGATGGATGAGCTTTCTCCGGTGCCGACCTTCTTGCTCTCCCGGTCGCGGTCCTCGCGCGCGGCTTTGCGGGCCGAAGATTCATCCTGCCGTTCGGGCGCGGCCGAACGCTCGCGCCGCTCGGTCGGCCGATCGTCGCGACGGTCGCTGCGTAGTCGGCTGTTTTCGGCCAGATGGCGCGCAAAGTCGTTTGCCGCGTCGACGGCGGGGTTCCGGGCGGAGCCCGGTTGAATGACAAGCGACTCCGAAGAGGCGGAGCTGCGCTGCGTGGCCGACGAAGAGAATTCCATAGGGTCACCCGGTCGAAGAAATGGCTCAAGCCTTTGGAAGCAAGCGCCGGGCCATGCACCGTCCGGAGAAAAGATCAGTAATTTCAGAGACTTGATCTTGACGGAGGGGCTCTGCCACTCGATATTCCGTGCCGGTTCGGCAGATTTTGCCGGGCAACCGACGTCTTGGCCGGGTCCCTTGCCGCGGCTGGCAAGGCCCATATGATGCGGAACATGGTCGAAACCCTTTCGAGAGGGTTTCTCAAGGATTTTCAGACGGAGTGCCGGGACAATCCGGCCTTGCAACAATGCGCGATGCCTTCGACAGCAGGACGGGCCTTAACAGCCTCGATCTCCCGGGCCGTCCGGAAGAGACGCGGGTCGTCGTCGCGATGTCGGGCGGCGTCGACAGCTCGGTCACCGCTGCGCTCCTCAAGGAGCAGGGCTACGACGTTGTCGGCATCACGATGCAGCTCTACGACCACGGGGTTGCAGTCCAGAAGAAGGGCGCCTGCTGCGCGGGGCAGGACATTCACGATGCGCGGCGCGTTGCGGAGCAGATCGGCATTCCTCACTACGTACTCGACTATGAGGATCGTTTTCGCCGGGCGGTAATGGACGATTTCGCAGACTCCTATGCGGCAGGTGAGACGCCCATCCCATGTGTCCGATGCAATGAGCGTGTGAAGTTTCGCGATCTTCTCGAAACGGCGCGCGAGCTTGGCGCGGCAGCGCTTGCGACGGGTCACTACATCGCCAGCAGGCAGGGGGCCAATGGCCGCGAGATGCATCGCCCGCGCGATCTCGATCGCGATCAGAGCTATTTCCTGTTCACGACGACGCGTGAGCAACTCGATTTCCTCCGGTTTCCCCTCGGCGATCTGACCAAGCCGGAGGCGAGGGCGCTGGCCGCGCGGATGGGGCTCGGCGTTGCCGACAAGCCGGACAGCCAGGACATCTGCTTCGTACCGAGCGGGCGCTATACAACCATCGTTCAGAAGCTTCGTCCGGGGGCTGCCGAACCCGGTGAGATCGTCCATCTCGACGGGCGCGTGCTCGGCCGCCATGAAGGCATCATCAACTTCACGATCGGTCAGCGCCGTGGGCTTGGCATCGGCGCAAGCGGTCCCGACAGCGAACCTGTTTTCGTCGTGAAGCTCGATCCTGCGCGTCGGCGGGTCATTGTCGGTCCCAAGGAAGCGCTTGAGACGCACCGGCTGACCCTGCGGGGTATCAATTGGCTCGGAGACGTTCCCCTGAAGGAACTCCCGGAAGAAGGGCTCCCTGTTCTCGCCAAGGTACGTTCGACGAGGCCGCCGGTCGCGGCGCGGCTCAGGCCTGCTCACGAAGGTGCGGAAATCGATCTCCTCCAGGGAGAGGACGGCGTTGCGCCGGGTCAGGCCTGCGTCTTTTATGAGGCGGGATCGGGCGAGCGGGTGTTGGGCGGCGGCTGGATCGCCCACGCCGAAAGCCGCTGGCAGTATGTGGATGCTGGGGCCGGAAGAGCTGGGGCGGCCGAGTGAAACGCAATTTAGCCTCAATCGGCCTCGATATAATGTTGCCGTGCGGGAGCGAAAGCCGCACATTGGCGCGGTATAATTTGCGGGGTGAGCGGTTTTGAGCGGGATAGCCCGAATAGACGAACAGTCGGTCATCAAGGCTTATGCGCGCTGGGCTCCTGTTTATGACTTCTCCTTCGGCCCCGTGGCCGATGCAGGGCGCAAGCGCGCCATTGAGATCATCAACAAGCGTCAGGGTTCGCTGCTTGAAGTGGGCGTGGGAACGGGCGTTGCGCTGCCGCGCTACGCGCCGCATCTCACTGTCACCGGCATCGATCTCTCACCGGACATGCTCCGTATTGCGCGCCAGCGCGTGCGGGAGCGGAAGCTGACCAACATCGCAGGTATTTTCGAAATGGACGCGTCGGAGCTCCGTTTCGAAGACGCCTCCTTCGACACCGTCGTCGCCATGTATGTGATGACCGTTGTGCCGGACCCGGTGAAGGTTCTCAACGAACTCGAGCGCGTTTGCGCGCCGGGCGGGGAAGTGCTCATCGTGAACCACTTCGCTCAGGATCACGGTCTGCGCGGATGGGTCGAAAGCTTCATGGCGCCGGCAGCCCGGGCGCTGGGCTGGCATCCCGATTTCCGGGTGGAGACCATCACCGACATCACGACGCTCGATCTCGTCGAGACGGTCAAGCTGAAGCCTTTCGGCCTTTTCACCATGCTGCGCTTCCGGAAAGGGGAGGGGGAACCCGCCTCAGGCGTGCCTGAGGAGAGTGTTTCAGCGACGTGAATGCCCGGATTTTCCGCGCATCGGGCTTGATGGCGGCCCTTCGGCCATTCCTCTCATCCTCTTGCTTGACAGGCCTTTACGACGGCCATTATACCCGGGTCTCTCGCGAGGCCATGGCCCAGCCGCCGCTCAATTCTGCGGTTTTCGGGGCGGAGTAGCTCAGTTGGTTAGAGCAGCGGAATCATAATCCTGAGCTCAGGGAGATGGAAAATACAACTTGGCGGAGTAGCTCAGCTGGTTAGAGCAGTGGAATCATAATCCACGTGTCGGGGGTTCGAGTCCCTCCTCCGCTACCAAAATCAATGACTTAGCGAGTGCCGCTTTGTCAACTTCGTGCAAAACCTCCGGTTGCAATACCGGAGGTTTTGTTGTTGTGGAGGTCTGAAATCGCGTTCTCATCCGCTGTCACGAAAACCCTTATTTTTCAAGGCTTCGCACATTTTCCAGATTCTCCGTTTGACATGCGTTTGACATGCGAATGACCGTTTGTGCTTGCTATGTTCCGCAACACAGCGCCGTTCCGCATGTCAAATTCAGGGTGATTCAGGAGAGAAGGATTTGCTCGGCGGCGCGGGCAGCCGACTGTTCGTCCTGGAACTCGCGCCACAGGTGTCCATAGATATCCCACGTCGTCTGGATGCTGGCGTGGCCCGCCCAAGTCTGCACCTGTTTCGGTGTGGCGCCGTTCTTGATCCATAGGGAAATTCCGGCGTGCCGCAGACTGTGCATGCCGAAGGGAGGCGTTTCGCCTTCCTTAATGATGCCGGCAGCCACCAGAAGCGGAAGCCAAAGCCGGTTGTAGTAGTTCGCGTAGCTCTCGGCTTTCCCGGCGCCGTTCGCGAAGAGAAGATCCTCTTCGCTTGGCGGACAGGCCAGCATCCAACGGCGAAGCGCCTTCACGGTATGCGGACCAAGCGGAACATTTCGCACGCTGCTCTTGGTCTTGACCCGTTGAAGCTGATTCCACCGATCGGCCTTGCGTCGGATCAGAAGTTCCGGTGACGGTCCCTTGAGAATGACATGCTGCTTGCCGAGTGCCCTGAGCTCGCTGCTCCGGAGTGCCTGGAACAACAGCACACTGACAAACGCTTCGGCGCGACCGGTTTGGTCGTAGGTCCGCGCGGCCTTCAAAACCGTCTTCAAATCATTGAGGGGAGGGATATCCAAAGGCTCTTTATCCGCCTCCCAATCGGGAGCCGTGCGCACAGCGACGGCGCGCGCCGGGTTGCTGCCGATCCAGCCTTGTCCCCAAGCATAGTCGATAACCATACGGAACGTCGAGAACACCCGCCTCGCTTGATCGTCACTACGTTGGCTTTCCAGTTCCCGAGCATAAGCGACGCAGTCAGGACCGCTGAGCCTCGAAATCTTAAGGCCAGCGATATCGAAGGGGAGCAGGTGCAGTCTGAGCTGCGACTCGTACCCTTTCAGCGTGATGCGGCCGCGCTTGCCTGCCTTCACTAATTCTTCGAAATCGCTCAGGAAGGCGCGAACAGCATCCGCGATCGTGATGCTGCGCTTGTCGGGTACATGCACGCCGATTGCGATTTGGCCTTCGATCCGGATGCGCTCATCATCTGCGGCGCGACGGGTCGAATACTGCTTTTGCTGCAGTTCGCCCTCGCGATCGACGTAGTTGAGCTGCCAAGCGGTCCGCCGCTCGCCCGTCTTTGTGGTCCATGTCCGCTTTCTGATCTTGGCCATGATCGGAGTCTGAATCTAATCCTGTTCAAAAACAAGGGTCTGGCGTTCGCGCTTCCTAAAGTAGGCTTCGAGCGAAGACTTCCGAGCGACAAGGCCGATACCTGGCTCGTTCCAGATCGGCATCAGGCCGCGTTCGGCCAAGTGATAGACCCGTCGCGGCTTGCAGCCGAGCGCGTCAGCGATCGCTTTCGCGCCGTAAAGAAGGTCGCTGTGAAGCCCCGTTTTTGGCTCTCCCATCCTATCCTTCCAATCGTCTCCAAACTCGTGAGAAAAACGGAATTGAGGTGACGGAGCAGTATTTCGTGTGGAAATGGGCGACTCAATGATGGAGAAGGAAGCAATATCCAATAAGATTCTCTATGCGTTGGCCATGGTTTCTCTGCGATGGACAGTTATTCTTTTTGATTCCTGCCTCAGCAAAAACAAAACCTGAAGGTCGCGGACGGAGCCGCTGAGCGTATGCACCGCAAAGTTACAATTACGACCCGTGACGAAGTCAGGGAGCAACCGACAATGATCGTAGTCCTCAAGCGATCACCTCGCGATACGTCCCGCACCCACGATGGAGGCGTGACTTCGGTCGTGATTGGCCACTAGCCACATCAGCTCCATTGCCTCGTCTTCTGATCGAGCCCGAAGGCCAGGGAAACGACCGCAAGGCCGCTCGCCATCCCATCACGGCGAACGGCGCCCCCGGTAAAGGGAGATCGAGCCGGTTAAGGTGGGGATCACCAGCGTTTCCTCGACACCCACAAATCCAGCTGTGCGCATCAACTCTGGGAGAATCCCTTGCGCATTTGGCTCAGTGTCCTCGCGACCGTCGAGATTTTTTACGGTAGCCGTGAACAGCGCACGCATCAGCGGAGTTCGCTGAAGCCCGTAGTCGGCGATATGAACCTCACCGCCAGACGCAAGCACGGCGTACATCGCTTCCAACCCAGCCACCTTTTCGGCTATCGGCACTTGGTGGAACACAAGGCTGGAGACGATTTTCGTAACGCCTCGCCCTTTCAGCAACACAGCGGCGTCGCGCGCGAACCCTCTATGCCATTCCACCGCCAATCCTGCGGCGTCAGCCTTTGACCTTGCGCGTTCCAGGATCTCCGGGTCGGGATCAACCCCGATGAGCGCCACACCGCGGGCAACCCGCCCGAGGCGGACGAGCAGCGACCCGGTGCCGCAGCCGATGTCGGCAATAGTGTCTCCAATTGCAGGCCGAATCTGAGCGACAAGCGTCCCCCGCCATCGGACTTCACGGGTAAGCGCCCTAATTCCAACGTCGTAAATGGGAGTCAGCCAAGGGAGGCCTGCGGCTGGCGTAAAGGACGAGTTGGCGTCACGAAGATCCGGCGGCATCTTGATCCTTGTTGAACAGGCAATTGCTGGACCATTCTACGCCCGTTCAAGCCGAGTTACCCACATGGCTTTCAGCTTCGCAGCATGTGCAAACCCGAACCACCACAGCTGGTCCTACCCTGACCAATATAGCGAGCGCCTGCCGGCGGCTCCAATGCACAATGAAAAAGGAGGTTTGTTTCAAACACTTCGCGATAGACGGCGATGAGCGCAAGCAGAAATAGGAACCATTCAAACTGCCGCGATATCTTTTCCCGCTATATTTTTGGCAAGTTCCGCTCGGCGTTTGTCTTGTATCCAAATTCCGACGGAGACGATGGCATTAGCACCGGCAAGCGCGCCAATCCCTTCAGGTCGAACTGGAAGAGACGATTAAGCGATGCCGGCCTTCGCCTCCCACTGCCAATCTCTCACCTCGGGCATGTCCTGACCGAATTTCTGGATATAGCGGCGATGCTCGGCGCGCTTGTCGCGCATGGCTTGGTGGACATGGGCCGCCCTTTGTCCGAGCCCCGGCACCCGGTCGATCACATCCTGGACTAGATGGAAGCGGTCCATGTCATTCAGGACAGCCATGTCGAAAGGCGTCGTCGTGGTGCCTTCCTCCTTATAGCCGCGCACATGCAGGTTCTTGTGATTGGTGCGCCGGTAAGTGAGCCGGTGAATGAGCCAAGGATAACCGTGATAGGCGAAGATGATCGGTTTGTCGGTGGTGAAAAGCGTGTCGAATTCCTTGTCCGACAGGCCGTGGGGATGCTCTTCGCTCGGCTGCAAACGCATCAGGTCGAGAACGTTGATCATGCGGATTTTGAGATTGGGGATATGCTCCCTCAAAAGACTGATCGCCGCCAGAATTTCCAGCGTTGGCACGTCGCCAGCCGCGGCCATCACCACATCGGGATCGCTGCCATCGTCATTGCTGGCGAAATCCCAGATGCCGATGCCGGCTTCCGCATGGCGAATGGCGTTTTCCATATCCAGCCATTGCAACTCCGGTTGCTTCCCAGCCACCACCACATTCACCATGTTGCGGCTCTTCAGGCAGCAGTCCATGCACGCCAGCAATGTATTGGCATCGGGCGGCAGGAACACCCGCACTACACTTGCCTTCTTGTTGACAACCAGATCGACGAAGCCCGGGTCCTGATGGCTGAAGCCGTTATGGTCCTGCCGCCAGACATGCGAAGTCAGAAGATAGTTGAGCGAGGCGATGGGCCGCCGCCACGGCACCTCATAGGTCGCCACCTGCAGCCATTTGGCGTGCTGGTTGAACATTGAATCGACGATGTGGACGAAAGCCTCGTAGGTCGAGAAGAGGCCGTGGCGCCCGGTCAAGAGATAACCTTCCAGCCAGCCCTGGCAGGTATGCTCGCTCAATATCTCCATCACCCGGCCATCGGGCGACAGATGCGCGTCGTCATCGCCCTCGCGCCCCGCCATCCAGGCCCGGCCCGTGACATCGAACAGAGCCGTCAAGCGGTTAGAGGCGGTTTCGTCCGGGCCCATCACGCGGAAATTGCGGTGATCCTCGTTCATCTTCATGACGTCGCGCAGATATTGGCCGGCGACCCGCGTCGCCTCTGCCCTGACACCGCCAGGCGCCGGAACGTCGACGGCATATTGGCGGTAATCGGGACGGCGCAGGTCTTTCAAGAGCAGCCCGCCATTGGCATGGGGATTGGCGCCCATGCGGCGTTCGCCTTCGGGTGCGAGGGCCACGATTTCGGACTTGAGCGTTCCATTGTCGTCGAACAGTTCTTCCGGCCGATAGCTTTTGAGCCAGGCTTCGAGCTGGCGCACATGATCGGGATTGTCGGCGAGAACCGATAGAGGCACTTGATGCGACCGCCAGTTCCCTTCCGTCTTCAGCCCGTCGACCTCCTTGGGTCCGGTCCAGCCTTTCGGCGTTTTCAAGACCATCATCGGCCAGTTCGGGCGTTCAGCCAGGTTGCCGCCGCGCGCATTCTCGTGAATTTCGTGAATGCGTGCCACAACCTTGTCCAAGACCGCAGCCATGTTCTGATGCATGGCCTCGGGCTCGTCGCCTTCGACGAAGAACGGCTCATGGCCGTAACCCCGCATCAGGCTTTCCAGTTCGTCGCGGCCGATGCGGGAGAGGATGGTGGGATTGGCGATCTTAAAGCCGTTCAGATGCAGAATGGGCAGGACCGTGCCGTCCGCCGCCGGGTTTAGGAATTTGTTGGAATGCCAGGCCGTGGCCAAGGGACCGGTTTCGGCCTCCCCGTCGCCGACGACACAGGCGACGATCAGATCGGGATTGTCGAACGCCGCGCCGTAGGCATGGGCCAGGGAATAGCCAAGCTCTCCGCCTTCATGGATGGAGCCCGGTGTTTCGGGGGCTGTATGGCTCGGGATGCCGCCCGGAAAGGAAAACTGCTTAAAGAGCTTCTTCAAGCCCTCGGCGTCCTGCGTCACATGGGGAAAACGCTCCGAATAGCTGCCCTCCAGATAGGTGTTGGCGACGATGGCCGGAGCGCCATGGCCGGGGCCGGTCACGAACATCATATTGAGGTCATGCTGGCGGATGATGCGGTTCAAGTGGGCGTAAATGAAGTTCAGGCCCGGGCTCGTCCCCCAATGGCCGAGGAGCCGGGGCTTGATATGTGCCAGCGCCAGGGGCTCCTTCAGGAGCGGATTGTCGAGCAAATAAATCTGCCCGACCGACAGATAATTGGCCGCCCGCCAATAAGCGTCGATCAGTTGGATTTCATCGGTGCCAAGCGAATATTTCATGAGTATCAGCTTCCTCTCATGGCCGGTTGCTGTGAAAGGGACGTCGACCAATAGATGGCTCCCTTAGTAGACGCTGGGAAACATCCGCCGTTACGCATGCCGCACGACGAGGCTGTCTTATTCCCGCTTTTTATTGGCGAGCGTAGTGGATTGCACATTCGCGACCACCAGATCATACAAGAGAATGCGTAACGATCGAGGATCAGCCACGTCTTTAATATTCGACGCTTGGTTGCAAGATAGCAGTGGGAACTTGGATGTCCGACAATCCGCTTCGCAGACTGGGCGTATTGGGCCAAAGTGTCTGGCTTGATTACATCCAACGCTCAATGATCGAAAGTGGCGAGTTGGAAAGTCTTGTTCGCGAGGATGGTCTCACGGGCATCACGTCCAATCCTGCCATCTTTGAGGAGGCGATCAACCACCATGACGATTACGATGGGGCCATCGCCGAGCTGGCGACAAAAACCGTCAGCGTCTCCGACCTCTATGATGCCTTGATCTTCGGTGATATTTGCGCCGCTGCGGACATCCTCCGGCCTGTTTACCAGCAGTCTGCCGGAGCAGATGGATTCGTCAGTATCGAGGTTTCACCGCACCTTGCTCGAGACACGGCGGCGACCATTGCCGAAGCTCATCGCATCTGGGCGCGACTTGATCGCCCCAATATCCTGATCAAGGTTCCCGGAACGCGGGAGGGCGTCGATGCGGTTCGAGAGCTGATTGCCGCCGGGATCAATATCAATATCACTCTGCTGTTCAGTCTCCGGCGATACGAAATGGTGGCGCAGGCCTATTTTGATGGACTGGAAAAGCGCATTGCGAATAGTAAAAGCATAAAAGAGATCACGTCGGTCACCAGTTTCTTTCTCAGCCGGATCGATACGCTCGTCGATGAAAGGCTTGATGGCCTAGACGTGCCCGAGGCCTCTTCCCTGAAGGGATGCGCTGCCATCGCTAGTGCAAAGCTGGCCTATCAGCTTTGCCGGCAGATCAAGTCATCTGATCGCTGGCAGAAACTGGCGGCATCAGGTGGCCGCCCGCAAAGACTTTTGTGGGCGAGTATGAGCGCGAAGAATCCAAATTACTCCGACGTGAAATATGTGGAAGCGCTGATCGGCCCTGAAACGATTGCGACACTTCCGATGTCCACTCTTCAAGCCTTTCGTGATCACGGGCAAGCGAGGCCTAGCCTGGAGACGGATGTCGAAGAAGCAGGAAGGGTTTTCAGAAAGTTGAGAAGTTTGGGGATAGACCTTGATCATGTCGCGGCCGAGTTAGAAGAGGATGGAATCCGAAAATTCGTCGAGCCGTTTGATGCGCTTATGCAAGCCCTTGAGAAGAAGCACGCTATAGGGTCGTGCTCCAGTTGAAGCAATGTCGCTCGTCCCACTTTCAAGCCGTTGCATTCGAATCCCTATGTTTGCCCGTCAGCCGTAGAGTCGAAGGAAGGGAGCAAGTCCTCGCTGGCGAGACCAGGCGTCGACCTTGATTCAGCTCTATTCGTGTCCATCGAGGTGATCCCTGGCGTGTAGAGCGGTTCGTCGCGCCCACAAGAGCCCGGCAGAGGGGATTAAGGTCCATTGCATCAAAGGCGACAGTCCGATTCCGAGAATTGGCACAACAGGCATGAGGCTGGAATAGGCCCAACTTTTCCGGACCACCAGATTGAGCCATTCGCTGAATACGGTATACGCAACACCGGTCACGACGGTGAGGACCGCCACCGTCCAAAAGCGCTTGGCGGGCCATGACTTGTCGCCGGCAGCAACGAGCGCAACAGCGAGACAAGCAAGAGCGATCAACATGTCGCCAGCCGTGCAATGCGCCACCGCGAAGGCGATCTTTCCCGGGGTTCCCTCCGCCCAAATCGTATAAAGTGGAAGCTGCAATGTTTCCCACATGACATTGCCGACAGCCACGTAGATGAGATAGCGCCGCAGCATGCTGAGCCATCCCTTATCGGCAGCAGCCAACCTATCGTTGCGTTCATGCATCGCCATGGCTTCAGTGAGCTGTATCTGTGCAGCCGATTTCCTGGAACGTCTGGCCACAACGGAAGCTATCCCCCTCAGTCGCATCGCTATGCCAAACGCCGTCTGAACAGCCAGGTTCCGGCCGACAAAGTCGCCACCGCAATGAGGCCCATCGGCCATGTGTGCCGGACGACGAACTTCGTCGGCACATCCTTGAGAAAGATGCCTTTGCAAATGATGATGAAATGCGTGATCGGATTGGTTTCGGTGAGCCATTGCAGCCAGTCGGGCATGTTTTCCACCGGCGTAGCGTAGCCAGAAAGCAATACTGCGGGCACCATATAGATGAAGAGCCCGATAATGGCCTGTTGCTGCGTTGAAACCAGGGACGAAATAAAAAGTCCGATGCCAATGATGGCGGCAAGATACACTATCATGCTCGTGTAAAGAAGCGGTAGGGAGCCTATAAGCGGCACATCGAGTATCGCCCAACCCAGAGCGAGCATTGCGCTTGCGCTCGCAAGCGCAATGATCAGCGCCGGGGCTGTCTTGCCAACAAGGATCTCGACCGGCTGAAGCGGCAACACGAGCAGCTGCTCGAAGGTGCCGTATAGCCCAGCAGGATTTGCGCAGCGTTCGAGCGCCGTCCATCGAGGACAACCTGAACCTCGGCGTCTTGCCTTGCGGCGATGCGGCGCGAAAAGTCCGGTCCAATGTGCAGCACCATGATGGCCGCTTTGGAGTTTATGACCGCTGAGATCTCGGACACATCTTTCAGATAGAGAATGTGCTTGAAGGTCTTGGAGCCTTCAAAGCGGCTGACTAGCTCTCGGGACTCCAGACCTGTGTCCCGGTTAAGCACGGCCATGGAGACATTCTTGACTTCCTGCGTGATGGCGAACGCGTAGATCAACAGCAGAAAGGGGGGCGAGAACAGGACCACCCAGCGGGTCTGCCGATCACGGGCGCTTGCCGGGAGCTCCTTAACGATAAGTGAAAGGGTCCGCCGCCACATCGCTTATTCCAACCTAGTTTTGGTGGTGAGCGCTGTCAGCATGAAGAGGACCGCGGCGATCACCGTGAGCCCGAAAAGATCGGGGAGGATAACGCTCCAGATGTCGCCGGCAAGGAAAAGGGTCTGTAGTGTCGAGACGAAGTAGCGCGCCGGAATCACGTAGCTGACCAGTTGAAGCGGCCAGGGCATGCTGTCAACCTCAAACACGAAATTCGAGAAGTAGAAGGCTGGTAAGAAGGCCGACAGGACGGAAACTTGCGCTGCGACAAGCTGGTTACGGGTAAGCGTAGAAATCAGCAGCCCTTGGCCAAGGGCGCACAACATGAATACAACGGACACCAGCGTCAGCAACACGAACGAGCCTCGGAATGGAACATCAAAGAGAAAAACAGCCGTGGCCGCTGACAACACCAGAGAACCGCCTTTCTTTGTTTGGCGAAACAACCTCCGTCATGAGGCCAGTCTCCGGTCGTCGTCTTCGACCAGGGCAATAAAGGCGTCCTCGAGGGTCGGTTCAGGACTGTCCGCCGTCTGAGTGCGATGCTTGAGATCATCGGGTGGCCCGGTGGAGGGCGGTCCCGATATGCCTACGTCGGCGGTTGGGCGAGCGATTTTCGCTGAGACGTATGCCACAGCCAAACATATGGCGTTTCGATCCCGAGGATAGCCAACCAGATTTTCTGTCCACCTATTGTTGAAACCGTTGTTAATGATGTTGAGCGGCGCAAAGCGTTACACTGACCAAGATCAATTCCCGTATATCGAAGCCGCACATTGCGCAGGGGCTTGGGTGCAAATGTCAGTATTTCTTCAAACACTGCGCTCCTCTGTCACTCTTGGCATTGTCCCATGGTGTGCGACCAAGCCAACCCCAAAGATGGCGAGCGCGATGCCTGCCAGTTGTCGCCAATCGAAGGCCTCACCATAAAACAGTACGCCCAGGGTCAGACCAAAAATGGGGATCAGGAAACTAAATGCATTTGCCTGATTGAGCGGCGCCTTTTCCAATATAGAGAACCACATCCAGTAGACGAGAGCGGTCCCGAATACGCTCAGTGCAAGAAGAGCTCCCAGGAAGGTTAACGACCATTCTATGGCCACTGGTTCTTCCGCTACCCAGGCGCCGATGATGAGAGGGATGCTGCCGATTAGCATTTGGAGGCCCATGGCCATAAGGGCGCTGATACTGCCTGCTATATGTTTGATCAGCACGTTGCTGACTGTAATGCCGAGCGCTGCGAGGGTGATATAGGTGATCCCAAGAAGATAGCCTCCTTGACCTTCAGCAAGGAGCTGTGGCGAGGTTATGACGAGAATACCAACAAATCCCAGTGCCAACCCAGCTCTTCCTCTCGCGCGAAGCTTCTCACGGAGCACGATGCTAGCCAGCACAGCCGCTAATAGCGGCTGGGTGCTGGCGATGACCGTTGCAATACCCGGGGAGACAAATTCTGCAGCATGAAACATTCCGATGAATCCCAGGCTGGTGGCTCCAATTCCAACACCGGCTAGGGTTGCCCAGCTTCGCAGGTCCTTGGGCAATGGCTGGCGCATCGCAAGCGCGAGAGCCGTCAAAATCAATCCAGCCAATAGCGCCCGCAGTGCAGCGAAAGTTAAGTGAGGAGAGAATTCTATGCCGACGGTGATGAGCGGGAAACAGGCGGCCCAGAGCAACATCACGAGAACAATCTGTCCGGTCGTTGCAATGGTCATCTGTCGGCACCCTACTATTATTTGAACGCCCTGTATTCGCTCATGACCATAACGGTTCCGATGCAACAGGCGTTAGCTTTCTTGGAAAACCGCAAAAGTCCAATAATATGTGACCATGCTAAAGGAATTAATTGGGGGTGCGCTGCGATCATGATTCCGGAGCACTATGTCTGGCTGGCTTGGTCGGCTGCTTTCCTCGTGCCGTGGGCTGCCGTCTATCTCGCCTTTCCCGCCCATCGCCAGGCAATGATCTGGTCCAGCTTGTTTACGATGCCGTTCGGACTCACCGAGCCCCTTTTTGTGCCTGAGTACTGGAATCCTCCCAGCTTGTTCAATCTGGCGCAGCGAACCGGGTTTGACATTGAAAGCCTTATCTTCTGCTTCGGCATCGGCGGTATTGGCGCCGTTCTCTATAACCTTCTGACAGGACAAAAGCCTGAACCCACATTCAGGGAAGAGCGACAGCGATCGCGTCATCGCTTTCACATCTGGGCCCTCGCCACGCCATTTCTTTTGTTTCCACTTCTCTACATCTTCCCCTGGAACCCGATCTATCCGGGCATTTTGGCCATGGCAGCCGGTGCGGTCGCGACTGCGCTTTGCCGCCCCGACCTGTTTCAAAAAATAGGGCTCGGTTCCGGCCTGTTTTTGGCCTATTACATCGTCTTCCTCATTGGACTCGAAGTGACGGCGCCAAGCTATATAGCGCGGGTGTGGAACCTTGAGGCCCTATCAGGGCTCGCCATCGCGGGCATGCCAGTCGAAGAGCTTCTCTTTGCCGTCAGCTTCGGCGCCTATTGGTCCGGTATATACGAGCATTTTACTTGGAAAATGAACATTGGCCTGATCACATGCGGGGTCGGCAAACAACCATCTGAGTGACCGAGACCAGGTCCGGTTCAAGGTCCAGTAACGCCGTTTATTGGTCGCAATGATGCAAATCCAAGTTATCCGGCGCGCCGTTTCGTGCGGCCAACTGTCTTGGAGCGCGATCGCTTGGGCGTTGCTACAGCATCCGTACGCGACCTCTCCTGTGCCAGCTCGGCTTCGATCTCGGCCTTGGCGCACAACCAGTGTTCTTCATGCTTGCCGTGAGGCCGGTTTTCACGCTCCCAGATCTCGTAGGCACGTTCGCGAATGCGGCTGTCTAAGTCCTCCTTCATTACGCTCTCCTCTTGTTCTTCCAAATGCTTTCCTCGATATGCGTCCGACCCGCTGGTAGCGTTGCTGAATCGGATGATGCTCATGCCATTCGCTGAGATGTCCGCTTCGCGTGCCGACATCTCCGTGAGCTCTTCATAAAGCGCGAAATAGGTACGTGCGGGCTTTCGCCAACCAAAATCCTGTTTCATACCGCAGCTCTGAATACGACGCCAAATTACCGGCTGCCGATATAGCACCAAGGCCCGTTCCAGGCATCGGCGCAAATCTGTGTCGGAAGCTTCAGTGAACGCAAAGCCGGTGCTGCCGCCGGCCGCGACAGCGTTCGCATCGGCGTCCACAACGCTGTCGGCCAAGCCGCCGACGCGGCGAACGATAGGCACAGTGCCGTAGCGCATTGCATAAAGGGGGACGAGACCGCCGGGCTCGAAGCGTGAAGGGTGAAGCAGAATGTCGGCACCCGCATGCAGGCGATGCGCAAGCGACTCCTCATAGCCAATGTGTATCGACACTTTCCCCGGATGGCGCTCGGCCATATCCATGAATCTGCATTCGAGCGCCGGATCGCCCTCACCGACAAGAGCGAATTGTGCGCCGCCGACGTCAACGAGCCAGGACAAAGTCTCGACAACGACATCGGCCATCTTCTGCTCCGTGATACGACTCACGAAAGCAACAAGTGGGACATCGGACGCGACGGTTAGATTGAGTTCGCGTTGAAGTGTCTCCTTGCAGGCGCGCTTACCAGCCATTCTTTGGACGTCGTAGCGCTGCGGCAGATGCGGGTCGGTCCAGGGATTCCATATGCCATAGTCCACGCCGTTCGGGATGCCGGAAAGACGATCTCTCCGCGCTCTCAATAAACCCTCAAGCCCGCATCCGAATTCCAGCGTCTGGATTTCGGATGCATAGGTACGGCTAACCGTGGTCAGAACGTCGGCATGCCGAATTCCAGCCTTGAGGAATGAGAGTCGGCCGTAGAACTCAATCCCCTCAGGTGAGACGCACTCCGGCGGCAGACGGAGCGTCTTGGCCCTATCCAGCGGGAAAAGACCTTGGAATGCCAGATTGTGCATGGTGAACACCGTCGCCGGCCTCGGCGAGGGGCTTTGGGCCAGCAGCATGGGTGCCAAGGCAGTTTGCCAGTCGTTGGCGTGGACAATATCGGGGCGCCAACTCAGACCATGCACACCTTGAGCAAGCCGGGCCGCAGCATGGCTCAAAACGGCAAACCTTAAGTCATTGTCCGGCCAGTCACCGCATTCCGCGTCCTGGTAGAGCCTGCCAGGCCGCTGATAGAGCGGTGGACAATCAACGAGCCAGAGCGGAACGCCGGTATCCGGCGTTTGGGCTGAAATCAGCGAGACCTCACCGGCCCCGATTACATCGCCAAGCGGCACGGCGGGACCATGAGCGCGCGCCTCATCCAACACCCTCGGATAGGCGGGAACCATCACGTGGACGTCGGCGCCGAGCGCGGCGAGACTAGCGGGGAGTGCCGCAGAGACATCGGCAAGCCCGCCCGTCTTGATTAGTGGGTAAATTTCGGGAGTGACGTACAGGGCGCGCATGGCGTCAAGCTCCCTGCTTCGAGACGGGTGTTCCGGGAGCCGTCCGCTGAGAAACGAGGATGACGGTTGTAGGGCCCTCAACCAGAATCTCCGATGTCGAATCGATCACGACCTCATCGCCATCACTTGGCGCGTCGTCTGGTGCTTGTCTCGACGTATCAATAGCGACGTACCAAGAATTCGTCGGAGACGGAGGCAAGGTGAAACGGGATATCTCCCGGGTCGCGTTGAACAGCAAACAAAGGGCCGCGTCGTTCTCCTCACGGATCATGCATCCGAGCAGCCCTCGTGCGCCGTCCCAATCCGGGGGAGTGCTGCCGGCGCCGAACCATTCGATCTCGGCGGCGCCGTAGAAGCGTTCAGCGGCTAAGACCGGATGCGCGCGTCGGAAAGCGATAAGATTGCGGACAAAACGGACGAGGCCGGCATGATGCTCGGCCAAGCGCCAGTCATACCAAGATGTCTCGTTGTCCTGGCAATAAGCATTGTTGTTGCCTTGCTGTGTGCGACGGAACTCGTCGCCGCCGAGCAGCATCGGCACGCCGCGGGAGACAAACAACGTTGCCAGCATATTCTTGATCTGACGTTCACGCATTGCTTCAATCGCGGCATCGTTGCTTGGACCTTCAACGCCATTGTTTTCGCTGAAGTTCTGATTCATTCCATCGCGATTGTCCTCGCCATTTTCCTCGTTGTGTTTAACCGCATAGGACACGAGGTCGTTTAGCGTGAAACCGTCGTGACAGGTCACGAAGTTGATGCTTTTGATGGGACTTTGGTCGCCATGCTCATATAAGTCGGCGCTGCCGCAGAGGCGGCTGGCGAAACGCCCGGTCATCCCCGGGTCCCCACGCCAGAAGCGGCGGACGTCGTCACGGAAGTGGCAGTTCCATTCGGCCCAGCGCCGTCCAGGAAAGGTTCCCACCTGGAACGCGCCGGCGCTGTCCCAGGCTTCCGCGATCAGCTTGACTTCGCGCAGAATCGGATCCTCGGCAATCTGCTCAAGAAGTGGAGGGTTTGGCAAAGGACTCCCATCGACTCCGCGGCCGAGCACGGACGCGAGGTCGAACCGGAACCCATCCACATGCAGATGCATCACCCAATGTCGCAGGCAGTCGATGATCATGCTGCGCACGACCGGGTGATTACAGTTCAGCGTATTGCCGCATCCGGTGTAATCGAGATAGTGCTGGCGATCGCTGCTGAGCATGTAGTAGATCGAGTTATCGAGCCCGCGAAAGCTCAGGGTCGGTCCGGCTTCACTACCTTCGCCGCTGTGGTTGAAGACCACATCAAGAATGATTTCGATGCCGGCCTTGTGCGTCTCGCGGACCATTTCCTTGAAGGCGGTCAGAGGCGCATTGGGCTCTTGTCCTTCGACATATCCAGCCATGGGTGCGAACAGGCCGATGGGGTTGTATCCCCAATAATCCCGCAATGCCTCGCCAGTTGACGGACTCCGCCGATCGAGGTTGTGCGGGTTGAAGGCTTGCACGGGCATAAGCTCAAGTGCGGTGACTCCAAGACCCTTGAAGTAGGGAATCTTCTCGACAATGCCGAGAAACTGCCCCGGATGGTGCACCGCTGACGACGGGTGAATAGAGAGTCCCCGCACATGCGTTTCATAGATGACGGTCCGGCTCCAGGGATGCCGAGGGGGTGTATCGTCTTGCCAGTCGAAGCGATGGTCTACGATGACACAACGTGGCCTGCGGTGATCCGGCCCATCCTCCCAGTTCTGGCCGCCGACGAGAACCGGGGCATAGGGATCCAGCAAGGCCTGGCTTACGTCGAAGCGGTGTCCTTCCGACCGCACATCGGGCCCGTCCGCCTGAAGGGCGAAAAGCCGTCCCCAAACTGAACCGCCCAGCCGGACGTGCCACATATCACCGGTGCGGTGCCGATGACGGTCCAGATCGATCTTTTGAACGGGCGTTCCATCGCCGGAATTGTTGTCATACAGCAGCACGGCCATGCGCGTCGCATGCCGGCTGAAGACGGCAATGTTGACGCCATCGCAGCACTCGTGCACGCCCGGAGGCCAGGGATCGCCCGGTGTGACCGCGAACTCACCCTTCGCCGAGCGCTTACCCATTTGGGCATTCCGCATGCGCGACGGCGCGGCTCTCCTGACGCGACTAGCCTCCGGCGACAACATTTTTGGGTTTCCCTTGCGCGAAGGCTTCGATGTTGTCGAGGGTGGTCTCGATGATACGCCGGATCGCGCTATCGGTGTTGTAGGCGTTATGCGGCGTTACGATGACATTCGGAAAACGAAGGAGAACATGGTTCGCCACAAGAGCCTTGAGATCGTATTTGCCGGGCGCCCCATCGTCGCGGAACACTTCAGCCTCCTCCCGGATCAATGGCTCTTCCGGCAGCACATCGAGCCCGGCCGCCTTGAGCCTGCCGTCAGCAAGCGCCCGGACCAGGGCTGGAACGTCAACGACACTGCCGCGGGCTGTGTTGATGAGCATCGCGCCCGGTTTCATCAGTCCGAATTCATGGTCGGACAGCAGGCCGGTCGTTTCCGGTGTTGACGGAACATGCAGGGTCACAATGTCGGCGCCCGCCAGCACTTCATCGAGAGCGGCATAGCGGAAGCCAAGACGCCGCGCCGCCGCATCGTCCGGCCGAAGGTCGAAGGCGATCACCGGCATCCCGAAGCCCTTGGCAATTTCGATCACCCGGCGGCCGATGCGGCCGACGCCGATTACCCCTAACACTTTGCCGTGCAATTCGAACCCGCGCAGGCTGGATTGTGTGAAATTGCCGCGCCGTGTCCGTTCGACCGCATCTATCAAATTCCGGGCGACGGCAAGCAGCAAAGCAAATACGTGCTCAGCAACCGTTGAATCGCCATAGTTGGGCACGTTGGAAACGGTGATGCCGTGAGCCCAGCAGAAATCAACATCGATTTGGTCGTACCCGGTCGAACGTGTTGCCACGAGCTTGAGGTCGGGAAAGAAGCCCAGAACGTCGGCATTAAGCTTTGAATTGACGAAGGGGCTTATGATTTGAGCATCAGCGTAGGCAAGGGCCGTGTGGACATCGAGTGGGGCGCGCGTACACGAGATGTCGTGCTGCCCCTGAAGCCGGAGGCAGGCGTCATGTTCCCACTCCTCAGTTTCAAAGACGGCGATCTTCATTGCCCGCCTCGGTTCGGCCCGCCCGCGCGAGGTCCGTGGTTCCGCTCGATCCCTGGAGAATTCCGTTCCTTGGTGCCCAGCACATGTCCCTCGCATGCCAATCTATTGTCCGATTTGACGGATTGCCGCGTGCCCTTGGTCCTGCTTTGAACCTCCGACCGTTGCACTATAGATGACGGGATCAATAGGTAGATGTTACAGCCGGAGGGACGCTTTTTTTGTCCCATCGGACTCGTCAGGCTTGCGGGTGCAAATGAACGCGGTATTACGTTGGGCTTTTCCGCGTTCCCCGAGCCGCCGCTCCGCTTTGCAGGTCCGACGCTAGGGTCCGGACTCATTAGAGCCACCAGATGACGGCGGCAGCAAGGGCGACGGCAGCCATGAAGTTGCCGACATTTCGGTCGAAGCGGGTGGCGATGCGGCGCCAGTCCTTGAGGCGGCAGAACAAGCG